>Ga0315284_10002479_pt1 | contig 26390 bp, 18 predicted proteins | sample YL17G09_16_MG_FD_203696 | JGI IMG/M metagenome (GOLD analysis project Ga0315284, IMG submission 203696) | Sediment microbial communities from Yellowstone Lake, YNP, Wyoming, USA - YL17G09_16 | ecosystem: Environmental > Aquatic > Freshwater > Lake > Sediment | place: USA: Wyoming | collected...
ACGTTCACGATGCGCGACATTATCATGGCGCTGGCGGTCGTCGGGATCATCTACGGCGCGCTGGTGGCCGCGGTGCAGGTGGATGTGAAGCGGCTCGTGGCCTACAGCTCGGTGGCCCACCTAGGGTTCGTCATGCTCGGGCTGTTCAGCTTCAACCAGCAGGCGGTGGACGGCGCTATCCTGCAGATGGTGAACCACGGGATCAGCACCGGGGCGTTGTTCATGCTCGTCGGGTTCATCTATGACCGGCGCCACACGCGGCTCATCACCGACTTCGGCGGGCTGGCGGCGGTGATGCCCGTGTACTACAACTTCTTCCTGATCCTCATGCTTTCGTCCGTCGGCTTGCCAGGGCTGAACGGCTTCGTCGGGGAGTTCCTCATTCTCATTGGCAGCTTCCAGGTCAACTGGCTGATGACGCTCATCGCTACGACGGGGGTGATCCTCGCCGCGGTGTACCTGCTCTACGTCTTCCGCCGGATGTTCTTCGGCGACGTAACCCACGACGAGAACCGCCGCCTCAGGGACTTGACCCCGCGCGAGGTCTGGGCCGTGCTGCCGCTGGCCGTGATGGCGCTGTTCATCGGCCTCTTCCCGACGCCGTTCCTCGGGCGGACAACGCCCGACAGCCAAGTGACGGTCGCGCAAATGCAACAAGCGGAGCAGGCCGCGGCTGGGGAAGTGCTGTCGCAGTCGCCTGACGGGTTGCCCGGCACTCTGGCTATGTTCGGGCGGACTGGAGGTGCGCAGTGACGGGCGCGGGCTCTCTTGGAGTGCAGGATCTGCAGGTGCTGGGTCCGGTGATCATTCTCTCGGCCCTCGCCTTGATCCTCGTCCTCGCCGATGTCGTGCTCCGTGTGTGCACTCGCGGGCGCTGGGGGCTGGGGCTCACGGGGAGCGTGGTGTTGACGCTGGTGGGTTCAGGGGTGGCGTTCGCTTACAGCCTGTGGCTGTGGAACCGCGTGAACCTGGCCGGGTTGCCGGTGGTCGGCCAGGCCTTCATTGCGCAGGGCCCACCGTCTCAGATACCGCAGGACAGTGGGAAGCTGACGTGGAGCGGCGCCGCGCTGGTGGCGGATCACTTCGCGCTGTTCATCGTGGTCGGCGCCTGCCTTGTGCTTGCCTACGTCGCGCTGCTGCTGCTGCCTTACCTTGAGCGCAGCCGGCTGTACCGGTCGGAGATCTTCCCGCTGCTCACGATATCCGCCATCGGGATGATGCTGTTGGGGATGAGCCGCGACCTGCTCGTGACCTTCATCGCCATCGAGATCCTTTCGCTGCCGCTCTATGTGCTGTGCGGGCTGGACGAGGCGCGCCCCGGCAGTCGTGAGGCCGCGCTGAAGTACTTCCTGCTGGGTGCTTTCGCCAGCGGGTTCTTCATCTACGGCGCGGCGCTGATTTACGGGATGAGCGGGCATCTGAACTACGCGGCGATCGCCGATTACATGACTAAGGCCCCCGAGCCTCCGATATTCATCGTAGGCCTCGCGCTCGTCGGCGTCGGACTGTGCTTCAAGCTCGCGCTGGCGCCGTTCCATGCTTGGGTCCCCGACGTGTACCAGGGCGCGCCGACGCCGCTCACGGGCTACATGGCGGTGGGCGTCAAGGTGGCTACCTTCGCCGCGGCGCTGCGCTTCTTCGTGGAGGCGGCGACGTACGCCGACGTCTATTACTGGCGGGCGGCGCTGGCGGTCTTTGCCGCGCTCTCCATGCTGGTGGGCAACCTGTTCGCGCTGCACCAGATGAGCGCTAAGCGCCTGCTGGCGTACTCGGCGATCGCGCACACCGGCTACATCGCCGTGGGGCTGTGTGTCGCCGGGCCGCAGGCGGCAGCCAGCATCCTCGTGTACCTTGCCGCCTATGGGCTGGCCGCGATGGGAGCCTTCGCCTTGATCAGCTACCTCGCGCCGCCGGAGCAGGACGACGTGTATCTCGACGAGATGTACGAGCTCTCCCGCCGCGCACCGGGCACGGCGATTGCGCTGGTCGTCTTGCTACTCAGCCTGGCGGGCTTCCCGCTCACCGCGGGGTTCATCGGCAAGTTGCTTATCTTTGCCGACGCATGGCGCGCAGGCCTTTACACCTTGGTCATCCTGGCGGTCCTGAACAGCGTTGTCGGCGTGTACTACTACCTGCGCTTCGTGATGGCGATGTACATGCAGCCGCGCGTACCAGGCGCGGCGGAGCTCAAGCCCCCGCGCATGCCCGGGGCCTATGCTATTCCTGCGCTAGTGACAGTCGTGCTGACCTTGCTCTTCGGCGTGCTGCCCGGTGTGCTGATTGACTGGGCGCGCAGCTGCAGCATCGGGCTCTGAGGCCAGCGCTCCGCCTGCGTCAACTGCCGCCGCGGCTGTCAAGCAGCTCCCGCACCTCGTCGCTGGTCACCGGCGAGAAGTCCACGTAGAACTGCCCGACGGCGTGGAACGACGGCGGGCAGGAGATGTAGCAGTGCGGGACGCGCGCGTCTTCGAGCATCAGCAAGGCGTCGCGGGCCAGCACGGGGATTGCCACCGAGACGCTTGCCGCACCCGCGCGGCGCGAGGTCTCGATCGCGGCGTGCATCGTCAGGCCGGTCGCCATGCCGTCGTCGGTGAGGATGATGTCGCGGCCGCGCAGATCCGGCGCGTCCTCGCTGCCGCGCAGCTCCCGCTGCAGCTCGCGGCACTCCTCCGCGGCGCGCTGCACGGCGCGGTTGATCCACGCCTGGCTGAGGTTCAGGTACTGCACGGCCTCGTCGTTGAGGAAATACGCCCCCCCTTCAGCGTAGGCGCCTGCGGCGTACTCCGGCTGGTGCGGCGCGCCGATCTTGCGCACGATGAGGATGTCCCATTGCAGCCCCGCGGCGGAAGCCAGGTGGCAGGCGGTGACCGCGCCGCCGCGCACCAGGCCTAGCGCGAGCGCGTGCGGCGGTGGGGCCAGCCGCTCGCGGGCCAGCAGGCCCAGCCTGCGCCCGGCCTCCCTACGGTCCGCAAACACCACCGGCCCGGTCAAAGCAGCCGTCCTTGCGCGTCAAGCAACCCGAAGCGGTGGCAGCGCGAGATGGCCAGCCCAGTGAGCGAGGTGAGGCACTGCGCCAGGTCCAGCACGTTCAGGTTGGCCCCGCCGCCCACCCTACCGTCCACTTCGAGCACTTTGCCGCCCAGCCGGTGCGAGAGAATCGCCTCCCGCAAGTCGCGCGTCGCACCACTCCTGCCGCAGTGCACCAGGCTTCCCTCGGTGAGGCATGGGATCGCTGCCTCTGCATTGCCCTGCACCTGTAAATGATAACGGGCGGCGGCGGCCAGGTTGGCGATGCCCGGAGCGCCTGGCGCGAGCACTGCGAGCGCTGCGAGGAAGTCGCGCGGCGATGCGGCCTCCGCCAGCCTCCGCGCCGCGTCGAGGACGGCGCCGCCATCCCACAGCACGCCGTCGGCGAGCTCGATGTCTAGCAGCTCATTCTCCGCGCTCACGCCCAGCGGCAGTGCTGGGCCGAAACTCACGCGAGGCTTGGGCGAGAAACCGCCACTCAGTGCCGCCGGCACCTCCGCGCGCCGCAGCAGGCGCAAGACAAAGCGCAGCAGGTCGCGGTGCGAGATGTACATCAGCACATCGTCCTTCTTGTACCGCAGACGCAGGCGCTGGCGCAGCGCGGTGCTCACTTCGGCTGCCCCGGATTCCAGTTGCCATCGGCGTCGAAGGGCGCAGGCGGGATGCCCGCGTCGACGTAAAGCTTAAGCAGCCAGGCCATCATCTCGGCGTTGTCCAGGCAGTGCCCGGGGGCGGGGAAGGCCAGGCGCAGACTGCGGCGCTGCGCCTCCGCCTGAAAGCGCTCGCGGATGAAGCCGTTGACCGCCACTCCGCCGGACACCGTGATCAGCTCCACGGGATGCTGCCCCAGCGCAGCCGCCACCTTGATCCACAGCGACTCAGCCACGGCGGCGAAGAGTGCAGCGAGCAGTGATGGGTGCTCTTCCTGCGCCAGCGTGAGCTGCGAGCCGTCGCCCCCGGCGCGGGCGATGCGCACCACGGCCGTTTTGAGCCCGCTGTAGCTGAAGTTCAGATCGCCGCTGCCGCGCATCGGCACGGGCAGCCGGAACCGCCCCTCGTAGCTCGCGTCGGGCGTGATGCCGGGGTAGGTGCGGGCCAGCTCCTCAAGCCGTGCGCCACCCGGGTAGCCGTGGCCGAGCATCGCCGACACTTTGTCGAGCAGCTCGCCCGCCGCGTCGTCCAGCGTCTGGCCGAGCAGGGTGACTCCCACTAGAGACCCGATGAGGTACAGCTCAGTGTGCCCGCCGGAGATTAGCAGCGCGAGATGGGGGAATTCGAGGGTGGGAGCGGCCTGCCCGCTGTCCCCTGCGCGTGGCGGAATGAACGGGCTGAAGATGTGGCCGCTGAGGTGGTTCAGGCCGTAGAGCGGCAGGCGCAGGGCGGTGGCCGCCCCCCGGGCGAAGTTGACGCCCGCCAGCAGGCAGCCGGGCAGGCCCGGCCCGGCGGTGACCCCCATGTACCGCAGCTCGGTTTGCAGCTCTTGCGGCATGCGCCGCCAGAGCTGGGGAAGGTCGGAGAGGTGCGTACGCGCGGCGAGCTCGGGCACGCAGCCGCCATAGGGCGCGTGCAGCTCCACTTGGCTGGAGAGCACCGAGAAGACCATCTCGCCCGCTGCGCTGCAGACGGCGAGGCCCGCCTCGTCGAAGCTCGTCTCAATCGCGCAGTACACCGCGCGTATTCTAACCGGGGTAGATTATGCTGTAGGGCGCAGCCGTGCTCCGCTGTTGGGTAGAATCAAGCATGTCAGGTTGCGCGGTCTATGCCCATCACTAAGGCCGAAACGGTGAGACTCGCTCTCAGGTTGGCCGCAGCTCTTGCGGCGATCGCGCTGATGTCGTGTGCTGCGCGCCCGGTGCAGCAGGCCAGCAGCGTTTCCGGGCAGTCCAGCCCGGCTGCGACCCCCATCATTGAGCACGAGACGGCGGTGCTGGCGGGCGCAGTGCTCGCAGATTCGCGCCTCGCGGCGCTCATGCCTGGGAGGTTAGCTGCGGGCAGCGCTGGACAGCGGTCGGCGAGCAGTTCCGCAGCGAAGAAGGCGGCGACTATCCAGGATTCCTGGGTGAACGGCCAGGCGAGCGACAGCGCAAGCGCCAACACGTCGGACGCTGGCACCGCGAAGGCTCTCACCGGCACGGGGGGCAGCAGCTGGGCGGTGTATCGCCTGATCGGCATCGGCGCGCTGGACACCATCAAACGGGTGCTCGTCGAGACGTCAAACAGCACGTTCAGCGGCCCGCTTCCTGGCTACTGGGTGGGCATCGCCGACTACTCCCACGGGCGCTGGGAGGTCTTCGCCCGCGTCACGTCCGCCTTGTACCAGCGCACGCTGAGCGAGACCGCGCCGCACCGCAAGGACGACGGGAGCGCATACGTCTTCGTGCTGGTGACCGCGGGGCAGGGCGTGCACGTGGAGCGGGTGGGAATCGAGCTGGATCGCCAGCTATGGCGGGAAGTGGTGCTGGACGCGGGACCCAACGCCGGGTGGACGCCCGCAATCGATTTCTCGCTGTCCGACAACCCGCTGGTGATCTACGCCGACCACGCCAGCGGGATGCCCAAGTTCGCCGTCTGCGACCGTGCGCAGGGCTTCGGAGTCGTGGCGAACTGGGTGTTCAGCACCATCGACCCGCAGCCGGAGGGCCAGGCGAGATGGCTCGACGTGAAGACCGACCCGGTGGACGGGCTGCCGCGCGTGAGCCTGAGCTACGTTGGCGTCGGCACCGGCGCCTCCAACTCCGAGGCGGGGCTGAGCCTGCTGGCCGATGTGGGCCAAGGCCCGGTGTGGCTGAACTACCGCGTCCAATCCACGATCGACGGCGCGGAGTACACCAGCATCGACAGCGAGCCGGGGACCGGCAAGTACGGCATGGCCACGCAGGTGGTCAACGCCGACACGCCCACCGAGCCCGCGAATGACATGCACTACCGGCTGTGGGACTTGAGCGACGTGATGGCGCCTCAGATATCGCTCACGCGCCACTTTGGGCCGGGCTGGCTCACGCCGCACCTGCGCTTCCGCCCGTCGGTGGCGAACCCGGCCGCGTGCTACGGCGCGGCGTATCTGCGCTACCGCTCCGCGCCGGCGACCTGGGACCAGCTGTTCAACGCGACTGACGCTGACGGCATGTGCTCGCTGGCGTTCAACCCGGCGGTGGCCGCCAGCGCCCTGGCGGGGCTGGGCTACAGCCGCCTGCATAGCGGAGCCGAGGAGCTGTGCTATGTGCAGCTTGACTCATCGCTAGTGCCCTCTCCCCCTGTAGTTGTCGATTCGATTGCATCAGGCAGCGGACGGTGGGTCGGCAAAGCGAGCCAGATCGCCTTCGCCCCCGACGGGACGCCCGCCATCGCTTACCTGCACTGCGATGGGACACACCTCCGCGTGAAGTACGCGTGGTGGAGCGGCAGCGCGTGGACGGTCGAGGACGTGTCAACGCTTACGGGTGACTTGCCGGGAGCGGGTCAAACGGTGCTGGTGGACTTGGCCTTTGATGCCGCCGGCGTTCCCGCGGTGTGCTACAACCGGCTGTCGGGCGGAAGCTGCACGCTGCGCGTGGCGCTCCGCGGGCAGTAGCCTCATTCGGCGAGGGACTTGACGGCGTCGAGGACATGGCCGCGCAGCTTGTTAAGCATCTCCGGGTTAGTCACTTCGATGTAGATACGCACGAGAGGCTCCGTCCCGCTGGCGCGCATCAGCACCCAACTGCCGTCGTCGAAGATGAGCTTCACGCCGTCGGAGTCGTTGCGCGAGGCGATGCGCCGGCCCGCGAACTTCGGCTCATCGTAGGTGCGCAGCGCGCTGAACAGCCTGCGCTTCTGCTCCTCGCTCAGCGCCTGGTCGACCCGCACGTAGGCGCGCGGGCCGAGGCGCTTGTGCATCTCCTTGAGCAGCGTGTGCAGCGTCTCACCGGTGGTGGCGGCCAGTTCGAGCGTCAGCAGGCAGGCGAGGATGCCGTCCTTCTCGGGGACATGGCCGGCCACGCTGATCCCGCCCGACTCCTCGCCGCCGATCAGGGCCCCCTGCCGCAGCAGCTCGCCGATGTACTTGAACCCCACCTTCGTTTCGATCAGGCGCAGGCCATGTTCCTTCGCCACGTCGTCGAGGAGGTGGCTGGTGGCTACGGTGCGCGCCAGATCGCCGCGCATGTCCTTGTAGCGGACGAGGAAGTCGGCGAGCAGCGGCAGGGCTTGATTCGCGCTGAAGTAGCGGCCCTCGGTGTCGATCAGGCCGAAGCGGTCGGCGTCGCCGTCGGTGGCGAACAGCAGGCGGCAGTCGTGGTCGGCGAGTTGCGGCGCCAGGGGGACGAGGTTCGCCGGGCTCGGATCTGGCAGTGTGGCGCCGAAGTACACGTCGCGGCTAGCGTTGATCGTCGTGCAGGGCACACCGGCGCGCTTGAGGTAGCCGTCCAAGTAGCCGGCGCCGACGCCGTGCATGGCGTTGTACATCACACTGAAACCGCCGGAGGGCAGGCTGTTGGCGTTGACGATGGTGTCCAGCTGAGCGAAGTAGGCCTCCTTCAGCGCCGCACGCTCGCCAGCCCACTCTAGGGTAAGCGGCGGCGGCGTGAACGACGGCGCGATGCTGCTGATCAGCTCGGTGATGCGGTCGGTGGTCTCGGGGAGGGCGGGACCGGCGAAGTAAGGGATGAACTTCAGCCCCTGGTAGTAGTACGGGTTGTGGCTGGCGGTGAGCATCACCGCGCCGGCAGCCTTAAGGTGGGCCACGCCGAAGGCCACCACCGGCGTGGGGGCCGGTTCGTTCAGCAGCACGATCTGCTGGCCCAGAGAGCTCAGGTGCGACGCTAGGTGGGCGGCGTAGCACTCGGCGGAGAAGCGCCGGTCATAGCCGATCAGTAGCGGCTGGGAGGAGCGGCCACTCTCGCGGATGTGCTCGTGGATGGCGCTGCCGACCAGGGCCACGCGGTCGTAGGTGAAGTCGTCGGCGATGATGCCGCGCCAACCGTCCGTACCAAACTTGATGTCGGGCTCTGCCATAGCCGAGGCCTCCCAGCGGAGCATTGTATACTCGACAAGGCTGCGGGCCAACCGAGGAAGGCAATGCCAGAACTGCGCAAAGACCCTGTGCTCAACCGCTGGGTGATCATCTCCACGGAGCGCAGTCACCGCCCCATCGACTTCCAGCCGGAGTACGACCACTACGCCGGTTTCGATCCTGCTAGCGACGCCTTTGCCGGTGGCAACGAGCACATGACGCCTCCGGAGATATACGCTGTGCGCCCCGACGGCTCGCCGCCCAACGGCCCGGGCTGGACCGTGCGGGTCATCCCCAACAAGTTCCCCGCCCTGCGCATCGAGGGCGACCTTGACCCGCGCGGCTACGGCCTCTACGATCGGATGAACGGCGTCGGCGCGCACGAGGTGATCATCTCCTCCCCCGACCCCTACCTGCAGTTCCGCGACCTGCCGCTGTCGCACATCGTTGAGGTCTTCGCCACCTTCCGCATGCGCGTGGAGGACCTCTCTCGGGACAGGCGCTTCGCCTACGTGATGGTGTTCAAGAACCATGGACAGAGCGCCGGCGCGAGCCTGCGCCACTCGCACAGCCAGATCATCGCTACGCCGATCGTGCCCAAGCGGGTGCTCGAGGAGATGGACGGCGCTCGGGCGCACTGGAAGCTGAAGCGGCGGAGCATCTTCGTCGACATCATCGACCAGGAATTGCTGATGCAGGAGCGGATCGTCTACGAGAACGATCAAATGCTCGCGGTTTGCCCGTTCGCATCGAGCTTCCCTTTCGAGATACACATTCTGCCCAAGCGCCAGTGCTCCGACTTCCGGCGCATCACGCCGGAAGAGCTCCGCGGGCTGGCTGAGGCCGTGAAGGTCTGCCTGGCGAAATGGTTCGGTGCGCTGGGCGAGACTCCCTACAACTTCCTCATCCACACTGCGCCGAACGATACGGAGCTGAGCGGCGTGGCCGAGGAGTTCCCATACCTCGACGCCTACTTCTGCTGGCACCTCGAGATGTTCCCGCGGCTGATCCGCACCGCGGGGTTCGAGTGGGGCACGGGCTACTACATCAACCCGATTCCGCCGGAGGAGGCGGCCGAGCACCTCAGTGGCATCGAGGTGCGGGTCTCGTGATCACCCTCAACCTGCTGTGGCACTTGCACCAGCCCGACTACCGCCATCCGCGGCTGCGGGAGTCCGTACTGCCCTGGGTGCGGCTGCACGCCGTGAAAGGGTATCGCGACCTCCTGGCGGTGTTCGAGCGCTACCCTCAGGCGCGCTGCGCTGTCAACTTCAGCGGCATCCTCCTCGACCAGCTGGGCGAGCTCTGCGCCGGCAGCCTTGACTCGTACGCCACCCTCTCGCTCAAGCCGGGCGGCGAGCTCAGCCCGTCCGAGCAGCAATTCGCGCTGCGCAACTTCTTCTCCGGCAACCGCCTTACGCTCATCCGCCCGCATCCCCGCTACTACGAACTGCTGGTGAAGAAGGAGAGCCTCGTCCGACTGGAGGGGCTGGAAGGCGCCGCCGAGCGCTTCACTCCGCAGGACTTCGCCGACCTCGCCGTCTGGTTCAACCTGGCGTGGATCGGCTTCGCCGGCGGCCAACGCAAGGACGTGCGGGAGCTGATCGCGCGGGGGCGGGACTTCGGCCCCGCGCACCAGCGCCAGGTGCTCGACATCCACCGCGAGCTCGCCGCCGAAGTGCTGCCCGGCTATCGCAGCCTGGCGGAAGCCGGCCAGATCGAGTTAACCTTCACGCCGTTCCACCACCCCATTCTGCCGCTGCTCATCGACTTGGCGGCTCTGGGCTATCTTAACAAGGACGACCCGCTGCCCAGCTTCTCGCAGCCCGAAGATGCGGCGGAGCAGGTGCAGCGCGGGATGCTGGCCTACTCGCGTGCCTTCGGGCGCGCCCCCCGCGGCGCATGGCCCGCCGAGGGCTCGGTGTCGGACGCTGCGCTGGAGGTGCTGGCAAACGCCGGCCTGGAGTGGGCGGCGACGGACCAGCAGAACCTCCCCTCGCGCGAGGCTCAGCAGCTCCCGCACGTTAGCCCCTGGCGCTGGCGGCGGGGGAGCTCGTCCCTCGCGATGTTCTTCCGCGACACGCGCCTGTCGGACAACATCGGCTTCGAGTATGCAACGTGGAACCCCGCGCGGGCGGCTAACCACCTGGTGGACATGGCCATCGCGCTGGCCGCGCAGTCGCAGTGGCTGGAACCCGTCGTGACGATCGCCCTCGACGGCGAGAACCCCTGGGAGTCATTCCCCGACGGGGGAGAGAGCTTTCTGACCCGGCTCTTCGAGCGCGTTGCGGCTGAACACGCCCTGCACTGCGAGGTGCCCTCGGCGATCCTGGCCGAGCGCAACGTGCCGGAGCTCAACCACGTCTCGCCGGGCTCGTGGATCGGCGGCAACTTCAACATCTGGTCGCGCCACCCGGAGACGCGGCTCGCCTGGCGCAGGCTGGCGCGCGCGCGCCGCGAGCTCGTAGACATTTGCCGCGGGACCGTCCAGGACCACTTGCTAGCCGCCGAAGGCTCGGACTGGTTCTGGTGGTTCGGCGACGACTTCGAGACGGAGCAGTCGACGCAGTTCGACGAGCTGTTCCGCGCCCACCTCATCGCCGCCTATGAGGCGGCCGGGCATCCGGTGCCCGACGAGATGTACGCGCCGATCTGCACCGAGCGGCGCCCGAAGGTCGTTGGCGAGGTATTCGCCCTGATGCAGCCAGTAGTGAACGGCCGGGTGGACACCTTCTTCGAGTGGCGTGCGGCCGTCCGGGTCCTGGGGAATCACGACCAGTCGTCGATGGCGCGCTCCAGCACCGCGACGGGTATCACCGCCCTGTGGTACGGGTTCACCGATACGGCTGTCTGTCTGCGCATCGACCTGGCTGGGGACTGGCTGGATGAGCTTCGCAGCGGCGGGGGCAAGTTGGTCCTGACGTTGGCCCAAAACGGGTCGGAGTGGGCGAAGGAGTTCGAGCTTTCATCGCCCGCAGCGGAGGCGGCGCAGGATATAGCGCTGGACGAAATTATCGAGCTGTGCGTCGGTTTCGAGGAGGCGCGACTCAAGCGGGACGCGCTGGCCTACCTGGCGGTGGAGTTGGCAACGGCAAGCGGCCGCAGCGCGAGGTTCCCTCTGACTGGGCGGCTCGCACTGCACGTCATCCCCCAGGACTTCGCCTCGCGCAACTGGATGGTCTGACCCGCCCGGTGGGCTCTACTGCCCCCCGAGCCTGATCATCGCGCGCTGCATTTCGTACAGGCGCGCCAGCGCCGGCGCGGCCAGGTCGAGCATCTGGCCGAGCTGCTCGCGGCTGAATGTGCCGTGCTCGCTGGTGGCCTGCACCTCGGCGAAGCCGCCGCTGGACAGCCCGACCACGTTGGCGTCCACCTCCGCGTCCCGGTCCTCGACGTAGTTCAGGTCAAGCATGGGCCGGCCGTTGACGATACCCACGCTGATGGCGCTGGCAAGGCACTTCACCGGCTGTCGCCCGAAGCGCGACGCCTCGCGGGACACGAGGTTGGCCAGGGCGACCATCCCGCCGGTGATGGACGCGGTGCGCGTCCCTCCATCAGCGATGATCACGTCGCAGTCGACGTGGATCGTCAGCGGCGGCAGCGCATCGAGGTGCAGGCTCGCACGCAGCGCGCGGCCGATCAGCCGCTGGATCTCCTGAGTCCGCCCGGAGAGCATCGCGCGCTCGCGTGCCTGCCGCGGCTCGCACGAGCTGGGGAGCATGCTGTACTCCGCGCTCAACCACCCCTGTCCCGCTCCCACCAACCATGGCGGCACGCGCGTCTCGATGCTCGCAAAGCAGAGTACCTTCGTCGCGCCGTAGGAGATGAGCGCGTCGTTGGCGCGGAACTTGTCCGGCTCGATGACGACGTCGCGCATCTGCTCCGGCGGGCGGCCGTCCAGGCGTGCCATGCTCAGTCCTCGTAGGGGTTGACGATGTACATCGCGGTTATGTTGCGGATGGAGCGTCCGAACGCCGCCTCGCCGGTGCGGTAGAACGCCTCCCCGGGCAGTGAGCTGAAGAACTCCAAACGGCCCGGCGGGGCGTCCGCCGTCGGCGGCGTGATGCTTGATACCAAGCGTTGCGCCAGGCATACCGCCGGGTCGATGAACTCGATGCCTTGGCCCAGCTCCTCCATGTAGCTCTGCAGCAGAGGAAAGTGCGTGCAGCCGTGGACGAAGGCGCGATGGCCCGCGTCCAGCGCTGGGCCCAGGTGCTTGCGCACCGCCTGCCGGATGCGCTGGTCATCAGTCTTCGCAGCTTCCACCAACGGCACGAACTCCGGCGCGGCGACGGACATTAGGTCCATCTCCGGGAACGCGTCGCGCAGCTTGCGGTCCCAGTAGCGCGAATTCACGGTGGCCACGGTGGCGAGAAGCGCGAGCCGCCGCGGGCGCTGCCCCTCGTCGCGAAGCCAGTCTACGGTGCTGGACACGAGGTCGAACACCGGCACGCCGAAGCCGTGCAGCTCGCCTTGGCCGAGCACGCTGTTTGAGGCGTTGCACCCCACGGCGAGGATGTCCATGCCCCGCTCAAGCAGAAACGAGATGCTCTCCCGGGCGAAGCCCCGGATCTGCTCCGGCGGGCGGCCGCCGTAGGGCATGTTCACCGTGTCCCCGTAGTAGACCAGGTTCAAGTCGGGACGCAGCCGCAGTATCTCGCGCGCCACCGTGAAACCGCCGATCCCGCTGTCGAACACGCCAACCGTCGGCGTGCGCACCTCAGCATGAGTTGGCGGGGGAGCGCCCAACACGGCTGCCTGCTCGCTTGCGGTTTCCATCGGGGCGCAGATTATAGTCCACTCCACAAGTAATCCACAGAAGCAGAATCACCTGGATTTTCCCATACACCAGTTGAAATCCCCCAACAGCGGGGTATAATTAGCTGTCCGGGAAGTACGGGTTAGCGGTTCCGGAGCCTGCCGTACTTCCCGGGCCGGGTTTTTCCGGGGCGGGAGACTCACCCATGACCGCCATCCCTGTTGGCCGTCTTCGGCGACCGAAGCGTGTGGGTCGCCACATATCACTGCGCCGTCCGGCCAGCTCCCTACCCTGCCCTGGACCCAGCACTGATCCCCTATTTCAATTCGGCTATTCGCGAGTAGCATATGTTGACTGGGGTATCTGGCGTATAATCAGGCGGGGCCAGCATCGGCCCAGCTGGTTGCTGGCGGAGGAGTAGCGGCTCTTGTTCCTGACCCGGTTTGCAGTCGCCCGGCCGGTCACCACGACCATGATCATGATTGCGATCATGGTGCTGGGACTGGTTGCCGTCAGGCGGCTGAGCATCGATAACATGCCCGATGTAGAGCTGCCCTTCGCCTTCGTCCAGGTGATCTACCCGGGGGCCAATCCGGAGACGGTGGAGAAGGTGGTTATCCGGCCGCTGGAGAAGGCCATCAACACGGTGGGCGGGCTGAAGAACCTCACTTCCTGGTCGCGCCAGAACCTGGGGTTCATCTTCATCGAGTTCCGGCTGGGAACGCGCCTTGATAAGGCGGTGCTCGACGTCAAGGACCGCAGCGCCCCGGTGATCGCCGGGTTGCCCCGGGAAGTGCATGAAGTCCTCATCCAGCAGTTCAACCCGACGACCCAGCCGATCCTGGCGCTCGGGCTGAGCTCGGAGCAGTACACGATTGCCGAGCTGTCTGACTTCGCCAATGACCGGATCGTTGACCGGCTGCAGTCGGTGGACGGCGTCGGCGCGGTGGACCTGGTGGGTGCCCGTCCCTACGAGGTGCGCGTCGAGTATGACCCGCGGAAGATGGTCGCCGCGGATGTTGAGTTGAAGGATTTGGTCGAAACCTTGCAGGGAGGCGGGCTCGACATCCCTGCGGGAGTGCTGAAGAGCGCCGGCCTCTCCTATGACGTGCAGCTTAACCTGGAGCCGGATGACCCGCTTGAGCTCGGCAACCTGGTGATCCTCACGCGCAGCGGCGTACCGACGAGGGTGGGAGATATCGCCCGGGTGCGCTATGTGCCGGCCGAGGCCGACAGCTATGCCTACCTTGACGGCAAGCCGGGCCTGGGCATTGATATCCGCAAGGCGACGGGAGCGAACACCACGAACGTAGCGGACGCGGCCAAGCGCATGGTGAAGAACCTGCAAGCGCAGCTCCCGCCGGGGATGCGTATGGAGGTGGTCAGAGACGACTCGACGTTCATCCGCAGCTCTGTGGACGACGTGAAGAAGACGCTCTACGAGGGAGCGATCCTCTGCGTGCTGGTTGTGTTCTTCTTCCTTGCCAGCTGGCGGAGCACGGTGATCACCGGCTTGACCCTGCCAATCTCGATCATCGGTGCCTTTCTCGCACTGCTCATCCTCGGCTTCACCCTGAACAACATGACGCTGATGGCTCTCTCCCTGGCTACCGGCCTGCTCATCGATGACGCCATCGTCGTCCGGGAGAACATCGTGCGTACCCTGCGCACCGGTGTCGGGCACCGCGAGGCCTCGCTGCGGGGCACGGCGGAGATCGGCCCGGCGGTGATGGCCACCTCGCTCACCGTCGTGAGTGTCTTCGTGCCCGTCGCGTTCATGGGCGGCATCGTGGGCCGGTTCTTCTACAGCTTCGGTCTCACCATCGCCGCCGCAGTGCTGATCTCCCTGTTCGTCAGCTTCACGCTGGACCCGATGCTGTCCGCCTACTGGTATGACCCGCAGGGGCTGGGCGGCGATGCAGCGAAGCCGATCGGCATCCGCGCGTGGCTGCGCTGGGCGCAGGAGGGATTCACCCGGCGGCGGCAGGTCTACCTTTCGAACCTACGCGGGCACCTCTTGCGCAACGTCTTAGTGTGGCCGTTCGTCATCCCCGCGTTACTGGCCAACGCACTGCTCAACGGCTTGCACTACATACTCGTTCCGCTGTACACGGCGTGGTTCGCCGTCATCGGCCTGCTGTTCAGGCTGTGCAGCGCCTTCGAGCGGCGCTTCATGCGGCTGGCGGACAGCTACTCACGGGCCATCACCTGGGTGCTGGGGCACCGCTCGCTGATCGTGCTCATCGCACTCGGCGCGTTCATCGCGGCGATTGCGTTACTTCCGATCATCGGCGCGGAGTTCTTCCCGCGCTTCGACCGCAGCGAGTTTCAGGTGACCGTCTCGATGCCCGTGGGGACCAACCTCGAAACGACGGCGGCCTTCGCCCAGGGGGTCGAAAAGCGCTGCCGCGAGCTGGCCGAAACGCGGTTGACTTACACCACGGTGAGCGGCGGAACGAGCACGCAGCGCGAGGCGTCGATCTTCGTCAAGCTCGCCCCTCGGCGTGAGAGGCAACGCACGGCGTTCGAGGTGATGGACGCGCTGCGCACGGAGGTGCAGTCCCTGGCTGGGGCGAAGATCAGTGTCGGGGCGGGGGGAATGGGCGCCGGGGGGAAGTCGGTGCAGTTCTTCGTCAGCGGCGCGCGCCTGGACGAATTGGACAAGCTGTCGACGGAGCTCGAGCAACACATGATGGGCGTCCGTGGGGCGGTGGACGTGGGCAAGACGGAAATCTCCGGCTCGCCCCGCTTCGAGGTGCAGCCCTACGAGTTCCCGGAGAGCGCGCTTGAGTTGCGCGACACTGACGTGGCGGCCAGGCTGAACACGGCGATCTCCGGCGAGCGCGTGCGGAGCTGGCAGGATCCCGACGGGCTGGACCATGACGTCGTAGTGCGGCTGCCGGAGGAGATGCGCAGCACCGTCACGGCGCTCGACGCGATGCCGGTCAGGGCGAGCTATCGCGGAATGACCGAGCCGATCGTCGTGCCGCTGTCGCGCGTGGCGCGGCTCAAGCAGTCGACCGGCCCGGCCGAGATTCAGCGCTACAACCTGCAGCGGATGATCACCGTGGACTGCAACGTGCGCGGCGTGCCGGCGGGGAGCGTGATTGGCGCGGCCCGGCAGTATGTCAAGCAGATGAACCTGCCACCGGGGTACACGGTCGTTGAGGGCGGCGAGGCCGAGATGATGAAGGAGACGATGCAGAACGTGATGATCGCCCTCACGCTCGCCATCCTCTTCATCTACTTCATCCTTGCCAGCCAATTTGAGAACTTCGTCCATCCGCTGGCGATCATGCTCTCGCTGCCGTTGTCTCTCGTCGGCGTAGCCCTTGGGCTGCTTGTGTCCCGCGACACGATCAACGTGATGAGCCTGATCGGGTTGATCATGCTGATGGGGTTGGTGACGAAGAACGCCATTCTGCTGATCGAGTTCACCAACCAGCTCCGGCGCCGCGGGATGGACCGCACGGCGGCGCTGGCCCAGGCCGGGCGCATCCGCTTCCGTCCGATCATCATGACCACCCTGGCGATGATCTTCGGCATGCTGCCGCTGGCCCTGGCCCTGGGGGAGGGCGGCGAGTTCCGCGCCCCGATGGCCCGCGCTGTCATCGGCGGGCTGATCACCTCGACGCTGCTGACGCTGATCGTCGTTCCCGTGGCCTACAGCATTCTCGACGACCTCTTCTCGGGGTACAGGCTGAGGGCGGTCGAGGAGCGCCACGGCGAGGCTCAGGACACCCGCGAGCAGGCGGACTAGCCGCCGAGGTAGGCTTCCTTGACCCGCGGGTCGCCGAGCAACTCCGCTCCCGTCCCGCTCATCACGATGCGGCCCTGTTCCAGCACGTGGGCGCGGTGGGCGATGGCCAAGGCCTGATAGGCGTTCTGCTCGACAAGCAGAATCGTCTTGCCCTGTCCGTTGAGCAGCTTGATCTTGCCGAAGATCTCCTGCACGAGGTTGGGCGCCAGGCCGAGGCTCGGCTCGTCGAGCAGCAGCAGCCGCGGGTCCTGCATCAGCGCCCGGGCCAGTGCCAGCATCTGCTGCTCGCCGCCGGATAGCGTGCCCGCCACCTGGCGCAAGCGCTCCTTGATGCGGGGGAACAGCGTGAAGACCTCTCCCTCCAGGCGGCGGCGGTCCTGGGCGCGGCGCGTCGCCAGCGCGCCCAGGTCGAGGTTCTCGCGCACCGTGAGGTTGAGGAAGATGCGACGCCCCTCGGGAGCCAGGGAGATGCCCCCCCGCACGATCTTGAACGTGGGCTGGTTGGTGATCGGCTTGCCCTCGCAGCGGACTTCGCCCGAGTGCACCCGTGCCAGGCCGATGATCGCGCGCAGCGTCGTGGACTTGCCGGCGCCATTCGCGCCGATGAGCGTCACAACTTCGCCGGGCATGACGTCGAAGCCTATGCCGTGCAGCGCTTGCACGGCGCCGTAGCGCACGGTGAGACCGTGCACTTCGAGCATCGGCGGCCGGGGAGCGGGCTCGCTCACGCGTGGGCCTCCTGCACGCCGAGGTAGGCCTGGATCACTCGCGGGTCGTTCTGCACCTTCTCCGGGGGTCCCTCGGCGATCTTCTCGCCGTACTCGATGGCGATGATGTTCTCGCAGATCCCCATCACCAGGCGCATGTCGTGCTCGATGAGCAGCACGCCGCAGCCGCTCAGGCGCATGATCTCGCGCACCTTGGCCATCAAGGCGTCGGTCTCGGTGTCGTTCAGCCCCGCCGCCGGCTCGTCCAGCAGCAGCATGCGGGGGCGCGTGGCATAGGCCCGGGCGATCTCCAGGTACTTCTGCATGCCGTAGGGCAGGGCGCCGGCCGTGTTCTCGGCCACTCCCGCGAGGTTGAAATAGCTCAGGATCTCTCGCGCCTCCTCCTCAATGCGTCTCTCCGCGCGGCGGCAACGCGGCAGGCGCAGCGCCGCCTCGGCCATCGAGTAGCGATGCCGCCGCTGCAGGGCGACGCGCACGTTGTCCAACACGCTCATCGTCTTGAACAGGCGGATGTTCTGGAAGGTGCGGCCGATCCCCAGCCGCCCGATGCGGTGCGTGGACAGGTGGTCGATGCGGTGCCCGTCGAGGCGCACCTCGCCGCTCGTCGGTGGATAGACTGCCAGCACGGCGTTGAACACGGTGGTCTTGCCGGCGCCGTTGGGACCGATGAGCCCGATGATCCGCCCCGGCTCGACTGTGAACGAGAGGTCCTTCACGGCTGTCAGGCCGCCGAAGACTACGCTGACGCAGTCGACCTCAAGCATCGCCGGCCTCCGCCGCCAGCTCGGCCCCGCCCGGTCCCTGCGCCGGACGCTTAGGCGGGCGTGTCCAGCGCCGGCGGAACAGCTGGCCGACTTCCGCAGTGCCCAGCAGGCCGGTGGGGCGGAAGATCATCAGCAGAACCAGCAGCAGCGAGTAGATCACCATCCGCCAGCGGCCGATGAAGCGCAGCACCTCGGGCAGCAGCGTGATCGATACCCCGCCGACGATACTGCCGGTGAGCGAGCCCATCCCGCCCAGCACCACCATCAGCAGCACGTCCACGCTCTTGAAGAAGTTGAAATCCTGGGGCTTGAACAGCGGCAGCGTGTGGGCAAGCATCGCCCCGCCCAGTCCCGCCATGGCGCAGGCGAAGGCGAAGTTCTGCAGCTTGAGCCACGTGCAGTTCACGCCCAGGTTTGTTGCCGCCACTTCGTCCTCGCGGATGGCGATCACCGCGCGCCCCGTGGCTGAGTTCAGGTAGTTGCGGACGATCCACAGGATGGCGGCGAGGATCACGAGAAACAGCAGGAAGAGCGCCCACTGATCGCTGTCGTAGCTCGCCGCGCTGAACGCGGAGCTGAACTGGAAGGTACTGAGCAACCACGCCAGGGCCGCTCGCCACTGCCAGCCCAGCAGCAGCAGGGCGGCGGCGATCACCGCCCAGCGGATGTGCTTCACGCCCAGCCGCTTACGCACCCCGGCTTCGGCGAAGCCGCCCAGCGCCCATAACCCCCAGCCGAGCGAAGTTAGCAACAGGATGGCGAAGAGCACGGTAAACGCTAGATTGACCGCTCCGTTCAGCGCCCGCGGTGTGCTGATGTAGTCGGCGAAGCTGGCCACGTTGCGCATCCCGGTGGGGCCGCCGAAGATGCCCGCCGGCAGGGCGAGGAGCACGATGCGGATGATCTCAGCAAAGCCGAGGGTGGCGATCGCGAGGTAGTCGCCTCGCAAGCGCAGGCAGGGGTAACCGATGACCACCGCCGCCACCGCGGAGAACCCCATCGCCGCAAGCATCGCCGCCCACAGCGGCCAACCAAGTTCGCTGGTGAGCACGCCGCTCGTGTACGCGCCAATCGCGATGAACCCGGCGTGGCCGAGGGAGAACTGGCCGTTGTAGCCGACGATGAGGTTAAGCGAAACGGCGAAGATCGCGTTGATCATGCAGAGGAGGATCACCAGCTCCCAGTAGGGGTTGATCATCCGGCGCTCCTCATCACACCTTCTCCCTCAGCGGCCCGCCGAAGATGCCCGACGGCTTGAAGAGCAGAACGAGAATCAGGATGGCGAACGCCAAGGCGTCGGCCAGCGTGGACCAGGCGGGGGAGATGTAGCCCTTCACCAGCGCCTCGGACAGACCCATGATCATCCCGCCCGCGGCCGCCCCGGGCAGGCTGCCGATCCCCCCCACCACCGCGGCGACGAAGGCCTTGATCCCAGGCAGGATGCCCATCAGCGGCTCGATGCTCTGGTTGTAAACCCCCACCATGCTCCCCGCCACGGCCGCGCAGGCTCCGCCGACGGCGAAGGTCAGCGCGATCACCCGGTCGGTGTTCACGCCCATCAGCTTCGCCGCGTCCATGTCAAAGGACAGCGCCCGCATGCTCATGCCGAAGGTGCTGCGGCTGATCAGCAGATTGAGCGCCCAGAGCAGAATCACGGTGACAACGACGATGAGCATGCTGAACAGCGGCAGGCGCACGTTCGCACCGGAGGCCACGGGGAGCTTGTAGGCGATGGTCTCGCCGCTCGCGTCGCTGAACACGCTGTGCAGGCGGATGTCCTTGCCTGCGCCTTGCTTCCAGTTGAGCACGATTACCTCGCGCCTGCCCTCGGCTTTGCGGGTGAAGCCGATCGCCCCCGGGCGCCCTGGACCCGGCGCCGTGCTCCCGGCTGGGGCCTCCGGCGCTTCGACGAAGCCTCCGGGCCTGCCCTGCGCTATCTCCAGTACCGGGCTCCACTCGGAGCTGCCGGCGCGGTTCACCAGGCGCACGCGCGCGAAGGCGGGCTGCGGCAGCGAGCCCTCTGAGAACGCGCGCTGCGTGGTGTCCCAGACCTCGTGGCGCCGCGGGTGGGCGAAGTCCGGCGTGGCAGAGAGCTCAAGCTGATAGGTCTCGAAGGTCTTGGGCTCGAAGCTCTTCGGGTTGGGACCGAAGACGATGATCCCTGCGTTCTCCAAGAGGAAGCTCACGCCCACGGCGGTGATCAAAGCAGCGATGCGCGTGCTGCGCCTCAGCGGGCGGTAGGCGAGCCGCTCCATCAGCATGGCGAGAGCGGCGCATAGGACTGCAGACACGGTGGTGGCGATGACGAAACAAATGATCAGCGACACCCCATGCGTGTAGTACAGCCAGCGAATCGTGAAGCGCAGCACGTAGTAGCCGAAGAACGCGCCGAGCATGAAGATGTCGCCGTGGGCGAAGTTGATCAGCTTGATCACGCCGTAGACGAGTGTGTAGCCAAGCGCGATCAGCGCGTAGATGCTGCCCAGGATGAGGCCGATCAGCAGCTGCTGGATCAGGCCGCCGAGCGTGAGTGGCACGGCCCCGCAGCCGCCTAGCACCGGCACCAGGCACAGCGCCACGCACAGCGGCCAGCGGAAGACGCGCGCACGCCGGATGTTGGCCTCAAGCTGCATCAGCGCGGCAAGTATTCTAAACGAACTGCGCGCCTGCACCTAGAGCTGCAGCGGGACAGCTAGGCGCGGAGACGCCGGAGCTAGCCGTGGCGGACGAGTCCGCGGTGCTGCCAGCTGCGCACCCAGAAGAACAGCACGGGGATGACGAACAGCACCATCGCCGTGCTGCTGGTCAGACCGCCGATCAGCGGCGCGGCGATCGGCTTCATCACGTCCGCGCCGATGCCGCTGGCCCACATCAGCGGGATGAGGCCGATCAGCGACGTGCTCACCGTCATCAGCTTGGGCCGCAGGCGCTTGCCTGCCCCCTCCAGACAGGCGCTGTAGACGTCCCCCGGTCTGAGCCAGCCCTTGAGCAGGCGCTTGTCCATCGCCTCCTGGAGATAGACCATCATCAGCACGCCGGTGTTGACGGCCGTGCCGAACAGCGCGATGAAGCCCACCCAGACCGCCACGGAGACGTTGTAATGCAGCAGGTAGATGAGCCACACGCCACCGATGAAGGCGAAGGGCAACGAGACATAGACGATCAGGGCGTCCGTCACGTCGTCGAAGGTGAAGTAGAGGAAGGCGAAGATGATCAGCAGCACCATGGGCATGAGCAGCAGCAACCGCTGCCGCGCGCGCTGGATGTTCTCCCATTGGCCGGCGACGCGGAAGTAGTAGCCCTGCGGCAATGAAAGCCCGGCGTTCAGCGCGGTCGTGAGGTCCTTGACGCTCTCGACCATCGGCCGCCCGCGCACGTTGGCGAAGACCACGCTGCGCAACAGGCCGTTCTCGGCGGTGATCATCGAGGGCCCGGACTTGAAGGCGAGCGTCGCCACCTGCTTGAGCGGGATCGGGCCCTGGTGCGGCGTATCGATGAGCATGTTCGCGATCGCATCCGGCGAGTCGCGGTAATCAGCCGCATAGCGCAGTTGCACCTGGTAGCGCTCACGGCCCTCCACCGTCGTCGTCACCGGCATCCCCCCAACGAGCATCTCGATCATGTTCTGCACGTCGCCGATGTTCAGGCCAAAGCGGGCGCAGGCGTTGCGGTCGACGTGGATGTCCAGATAGCGCCCGCCGCTCAGCCGCTCGGCGAAGACGTCCACCACGCCCGGCACCTTCTGCGCAATGCTGCCCGCCTGCACGGCTAGGGTGGAGAGCTTGTCCAGGTCGTCGCCGTAGATCTTGATGCCGAGATCCGTTCTCACGCCTGTGGCGAGCATCTGGATGCGGTTGATGATCGGCATCGTCCAGCCGTTGGTCACGCCGGGGACCCGGATCATCGCGTCTAGGTCGGCGCGGATGTCGTTGATCGTGTAGCGCTCGTACTTCTTGTCGATCTTCCCCCATTGGTCGCGCGGGTAGAACTGGACGAACGTCTCAATCATGCTCACCGGCGCAGGGTCGGTGGCGGTGTCGGCCCGGCCGACCTTGCCCACGACATTGGCGACGAGGGGATGCGACTTGATGATCTTGTCCGTGAGCTGGAGGATGCGCTTCGCTTCGGTCACCGTGACGTTCGGCTGGGTGGTAGGCATGTAGACCAGCTCGCCTTCGTTGAGGTTGGGCATGAACTCGTTGCCCAGCGAGCGGTAGACGGGATAGGTGAGCGCGAGAGCGGCGAGCGCGAGCAGAATCGTCAGCCAACGAAGCTGCATCGCGCCGCGCAGCAGGGGCTGGTAGACAGAGTTGAGCGCCTTGCTCAGCGGGTTGCGGTCCTCGGGCAGCATGCGGTTGCGCATCAGCAGCGTCATCAGCACCGGCACCAGGGTCACCGCCATCACCGCGCTGGCGATCATCACCAGGCTCTTGGTCCAGGCGAGTGGAGTGAAGAGCTTGCCCTCCTGGCCGGTGAGGAAGAACACTGGGGTGAAGCCGCAGATGATGATGACCGTGGTGATGAAGCAGGGCTTGCCCACCTGCTGGGCGGCAATGCGGATGGTCTCGGTGATCTCGCGGGGGGTCGGCTTGCGCCTCGCCACTTGCGTGCGCAGCCACAGGTTGGCCAGGTGGCGGTGCGCGTTCTCTACCATGATAATGCCGTCGTCGACGATCACGCCGATGGCGATCGCCACGCCCCCCAGGGACATGATGTTGCTGGTGATGCCCAGGAAGTACATCGCGATGAACCCGATGAGCACCGCCACCGGCATCGTCGTGATGACGACCAGGCTCGGACGCAGCGACAGCAGGAACAACAGGATGATCACGACGACGACGACCGCTTCCTCGCGCAGGGCGCGGGTCAGGGTCTCGACGCTGCGCTCGATGAGCCAGCTCCGATCGTGGGCGGTGGTGATCACCACGCCGGGCGGCAGGCCGCGCTTGACCTCTTCCAGCTTCGCCTTCACGGCGTCGATCACGCTCTTGGCGTTCTCGCCGTAGCGCATGACGATGATGCCCGTCACCGCCTCGCCTTCGCCGTTGTGGTCCAGCATCCCCCGGCGCTCGGCGGGCCCGAGTTGAACTGTGGCGAGATTCTCCAGGCGGATAGCGGTGCCGTCGGGATCGTGGGCGACGACGACCTGGCGCAGGTCGTCCAGCACGGGATCGGACGAGCCGCCCAGCGCGTGCTTGCCCTCGCGCATGCCGAGGTAGCCGCGGCTGCGCACGAAGAACTCCGTGTCGCTCTGCTCGATGATCCGCCCGCCGACGTCGCTGTTCGCCTTGGCGATGGCGTCGCGCACTTGCTCCGGCATGATCATGTAGCGCCGTAGCTTTTCGGGGTCCAGGTCGACGTGGTACTCCCTGACGAAGCCTCCGCCGCTGGCCACCTCCGCCACGCCCTGGACGGTGGAGAGCTGGTAGCGCACGTACCAGTCCTGAATGCTGCGCAGCTGGGAAAGGTCGTAGTTCGGCGTGCTCGGGTCGGAGTCGTTCTCGAGGAGGTACCAGTAGATGTGGCCGACACCGGTGCCCTCGGGGCCCATCACCGGCACGACTCCCGGGGGCAGGACCTGGCCGCTGCGGGCCAGGCGCTCGGCGACGCGCGTCCTCGCCCAGTAGATGTCCACGGCGTCGTCGAAGATGACGTACATCATGCAGATGCCGAAGGAAGACGCCGCGCGCACGTCCTTGACATGGGGCAGCGCGGCGAGCAAGGTGGATAGCGGGTAGGCCACCTGGTCGTCGATCACTTCCGGGCTGCGGCCCATCCAGTCGGCGAGGATGACGACCTGGTTGTCGGAGAGGTCCGGCAGGGCGTCGAGCTTGATGCGCGGGATGGTCACTATTCCCGCGACCACGATCAAGGCGGTGAGGATCAGGATGATGAAGCGGTTGTTGATGCAGTAGTTGATCAGAGCGGGGAAGAACCCCGGGCGGATGATGATCCCGGCGGCAACGTCCAGCTTGCCGCGGAAGCCGCCGGGTGCGCCTTCCTGCTCGATTTGCTGAAGTTGATCGCTCATGATCCTGCCTTGGCGCCCGGCTAGCGGCCCATCCCCTCCATCCCCTCCATGGAGCCGGGAGGCGGGGGTGCGGCTGAGCCGGCTTCGTCAGTTGGGCGAGGCACGCCCTTCAGTTGGGCCTCGCTGTCCAGCAGGAACACGGCGGTGCCCGCCACCGCCTCATCGCGCCTGAGCCCGGAGACGATCTCAACCTTGTCGCCGAAGTCGCGGCCCACCTTCACACGCCGCGGCTCCCAGAGGTTCTCCCCTGCGAGCACGTACACCAGGTCGCCGTCTCCCGTATGCAGCACTGCGTTGCGCGGCAGCAGCAGCAGCGAGCCGTAGTCCACGGCCAGCTCGGCGTCGAGGACCAGCCCGGGCTTGAGAATGCCCGCGGCGTTGTCCACAATGACCCGCGCGCGGTGAGTGCGCGTCGCCATGTCCAGCTCAGGCTCGATCAGCTCGACGCGGCCGTGGAAGACCATGCCGGGATGAATCGGGCACTTCATCGTCACGCGGTCTCCGGCCCGCAGGTTCGCCGCGTCTTTCTCGAAGACCCTGACGATGACCCACACCTGGCTCAGGTCGGCCACGGTGAACAGCTCTTCCCCGCGCATCACGTACATCCCCTCGGTGACCTTCTTCTCCATCACCGTCCCGCTGTGCGTGGCGTAGATCGGCACGTGCTCCTCAGCTTGGTGCGTCTTCTCAAGCATGGCGAGCTGCTCGGCGGTCAGCCCGAGGCGCAGCAGCTTCTTGCGCGAGGCCTCAAGCAGGCCCTTCGTGCTGGAGGAGATGGACTCGAAGCCGCTCTGCCCGAGCTTCTGCACGGCGTCGAGGGCCAGCAGGTATTCATCCTGGGCCTGCACCAGGTCCTCGCTGTAGATGTCGAGGATGTGGTCGCCCTTCTTCACCGTACCGCCCGACTCGCGGAGCAGGAGGTTGTCCACGCGGCCTTCCTGCCACGAGACAAGCATGTTCATGCGGTCCTCGGGGACTTGGACCTCGCCGATCGCCGGGATGGTGAGCGCCATACGCTCGCGCGTCGGATGGACCGGCTGCACGTCGGCGAGCACGGCTTGCGTGGGGGACAGCTTCACATTGCGCACTGTCTCGGCCAGCGAGGCGCTGGTCTCGCCGGTGTCGTCGGTCTTGGGCACCAGCTCCATGCCGCAGATGGGGCAGGTGCCCGGATGGTCCTGAATCACCTGCGGGTGCATCGGACAGGTGTACAGCTGCACCGCCGGTCGCGCAGCGGGCGCAGCCGCCGTGCTGCCCGTGGGGGTGGAGGAGGCGGATGCGGGTGCGGCCGTGCCTGCGATGCCATGGCCGATCAGCCACTGCTGATAGAGCAGGCCCGTGATGGCCAGCAGGACCAGCCCGACTAGAAACGTCGCCATTCCGTATGAGAGCCGCATACCGCCTCCTCAGCAGTCTTGAAGTGCCTAGTGCTAGTTGTCCTTCTTGACCAGCTTCATTCCGCAATGCGGGCAATTGCCGGGCTTGTCGGACGAGTAGTTGCACATCTCACAAACGTACTCAACCGCACCGGCGTTGGCCTGCGGGGAGTTCTCATCGTCGGAAGGTGCGGTAACGAAGGCCCACATGTCCTCGAAGTTCTTCAGGTCGCCGCCCAGCTTCTTCTGCGCCTTGGTGGCCGCCTCCTTGGTGGCGAACGCGGCGATCATGGGCTCCATACTGCCTGGCAGGTCCTTCGTCCCGACCAGGTACCAGGCCTCCATGCCGTCGATCCACTGCACTGACTTGGTGCCGAAGGTGGGGTAGTCGATGATCTGTAGGCCGGTCAGCTCAGCCTTGCCGTCCAGCTTGTCGCGCATGAACTCGTTCACGCAGCCCACGCAGACGAAGTTGTGCTCAGCCTCCTTGTCACCCACCTTGAGCATGGCGTGCACGTTGGTCGAGCTAACGTCGGTATACATCCCGCAGTTCTCGCACCGCGGGCGCGGCTTCTGGGCCCCAAGGGCTGAGCTGCCCAGAAGTAATAGTGATACGACGACAACAGTGAGTAGACGCATTGCGTCCTCCAAGTTGAGTAGATTACTGAAACCCCAGGGTCGCTTATCCACTCACCTCTCCTCCCACTTCTTCTCTAGCGCGGTGAAAGCCAGCACTTCGCCGCCCATTTCGGTGCGGGCGGCTTTAGCGCCGGACCGGCTGGCGTAGGCCGCCACGTACGGCGGCATCGAGCCCTTCACCTTTTCCTTAGTGTCATACAAGTAGAACGCCTGGGCCGCGTCGAGCATGCTCGCAGGCTCAACGCCGTACTCCCTGACCTGAGCGGATGCGAGGCTAAGCTTGCCCTGGCTGCCGAAGCGGAATACGCAGTCCCAG
>Ga0315284_10002481_pt1 | contig 26387 bp, 20 predicted proteins | sample YL17G09_16_MG_FD_203696 | JGI IMG/M metagenome (GOLD analysis project Ga0315284, IMG submission 203696) | Sediment microbial communities from Yellowstone Lake, YNP, Wyoming, USA - YL17G09_16 | ecosystem: Environmental > Aquatic > Freshwater > Lake > Sediment | place: USA: Wyoming | collected...
GAAACTGCACGGTGAAAACAGTCCCTTTCCGGGGAGTGCTGTCAACCGTGATTGATCCCTTATGCGCACGGAGGATGTCCCGGACGACACGTAATCCAAGCCCCCGTCCCCTGACTTTGGTTGTATACAACGGTTCGAATATTCTGTCAATGGTCGTAGAGTCCATTCCGCAACCGGTATCGGTTATCGTCATGCTTACAAATCTCGCTCCCTGCGAATCCCCGGAGGATCCGGCGGGTGATGTTCCTGTTTCAATGGTAATCACCCCGGGGTTGCCCTCACCGATAGCCTCAGAAGCATTCGTGATCAGGTTCATAACAACCTGCCGCACCTGAGCGCCGTCCGCTTCGATCGGTGACAGCTTTTCGGCGAAACGGAACCTGAGAGTTATTCTTCGCGAAATTGAAACCCTGAGAAGACCCGCCATTTCCTCGGTAAGCTCGTTGAGGTTTACCGGTTCAGTGGTCAATCCACCCTTTCCGGTACAGGCAAGCATCTGGCTGGTCAGCGAGGATGCCCGCACGGCCGATGTCTTTATGTTCGAAATATGCGTAAAAAGATGGGATTTGGGGTAAAGCTTGAGCAGCGACAGGTCCGCATGCCCCAGAATTGTTACCAGCAGATTGTTGATGTCATGGGCAACTCCGCCGGCTATGAGACCGAGGGTTTCGAGTTTCTGGGTCTGCCTTATCTGGTCATCGATTTTCCTGTACTCGTCCTCACGTTTCCATCCGGTGAGATCAGTCAGAACGACAAATACACCCTGTGTGACACCCTTCGTTGAACCATGCGGACATACACGCAGTTCGCATTCGATATCAGTTCCGTCTTTCCGCCTTATGATACGAGACGGCAGTGTGCCGGGAGTGCCCGCATTCTCCGCCAGCGCTCGGCTGACGGACGCCAGTGCCTCCCCATGAATGAAATCCCCGAGTGGTCTGCCGACCTGCTCTTTTTTCGCATACCCGAGCAGCGCCGAAAGCCGCTTGTTTGCATACCTGATGGTCAACTCGTCATCGACAAACCAGACACCCTCGGAGAGCGATTCCAGCAGGATACGGATATTTCTGTCAAGATTTTTCACAAGACTTCTCTAACACACACCATATCAACAACATCCTTCAATAAGACTACAGTAATTCTCATGAAGATGGTGAAAGAAAGCGCCTGTATCAGGTTTTAATTCTCGTTAAAAATTCTACTTTATTGAGCGCCTCTATTTGCCCCATGAGGACAAGCTGATCCCCCGCCTGAAGCCTTGTATCAATAGGCGGACGAATGACTATGGGCTGTGTCGGCCGCCTGAGTCCCACAATGATGCTTTCGGAGATGTTGGTGATACCGGTATCTCCGATGGTTTTCCCTTCTAATTCGGAACCACGCTCGATTTCGACCTCGATCAGTGTCAGGCGAATCTCTTCCGCACGGGAGAGACCGTCAAGAAAATGAGTGATCGATGGTCTGAGCATAACCGAAACAATCCTGCTTCCACCGATCTTAAACGGTGAAACAACATGGTCGGCACCCGCTCTTTTGAGCTTTCGCTCTGATTCGTATTCATCGGCTCGTGTCACAATCCTGATAGTGGAATTCAGTCCGCGGGCAGTGAGTACCGCGTACACATTATACTGGTCGTCACTGAGTACACTCACGAGACCCCGTGCACGCTGAATCCCGCACCGCAGGAGATCTTCCTCCTTCGTGGCATCGCCGGTTATCCAGAGGAGCCCGTCAGTGTTTTCATGTTCAAACGCTTGAGGGTTTATATCCATTACGACAAAGGGAACATTTAACTGTTTGAATTCATAGGCGATCTGGCTTCCCATCTTTCCATATCCGAGGATGATAAAATGATCTTTTAATCTGTTTATCTTATTTTCCATTTTCCGTCCCCTGAGTAATTTATTGATTCGACCTTCCACCATGATCGTTACAACCTCTGAAAAGAAATATGTGAGGAGTGTTATTGAAAACAGAATGGTAAAAATCGTCATTACCCGTCCGGCACGAGAAATGGGTTCGACCTCCATGAATCCGACGGTTGAGATGGTTATTACAGTCTGGTACAATGCGTTGAAAAACCCCCATCCCTCAAAAAACATGTAACCCAGCACGCTGAAGAATATGATACATAAAGCGCACAAACCGGCGATGGTAATGATTTTTATCTCATCGGTAAAGAAAACATTCATATCAGTATTCCCCCGATAAATATATACCGCCAGACTCCGCCGGCTCACAATTCACCCCGAATACCGTAAACGTTGTAATATAATAACTGACTGAACAATCAAATATCAAGCGTATTTCGTCATTGTCATTTTTTTTTACTTCGCGTTCCGGTCACTGTATCCCGGCACAGGTACAGTTCTTACCGGGGACAATCCTATATTCTGGTATCTATGGTTTCTCCCCTGCGATGAGAGAGTCGTTCTGATAAAAAATGTCAAGAAATTGAGATTTATACCGATACATACACTGTAACCCCCCTCATCTCCTTTCCGATTTTCACATACCGCCTGTGACCATGAATTATAGCGTGGCAGGCGGTTTTTTTATGTTTCCTGACAACGGTATAGAAAAACACGGGTGAATTGACAAAACACTTGACAAGCTGACCTCCCGCCGGTTTCTTAAGTGGGTTGTGAATAACCAGCAGTTCAATGCGGTATGCGGTTAGTGCTTTCGATTCGCCATTAATTCAATCAATCCTGCTACGAAAGGAGTATGTATGAAAAAATCATGTATTCTTCCCCCGGCGGTCGTCCTTTTAACCGTTCTACTTCCGATTTCCGTTTCCGCGCAGACGACCAGACCCATTCAGATTTCACTCTATCATCCCGTCCAGATCTTCAATAAGGACGTATCAGTCAGGGGTATCAGGCTCAATGTGTTGTACGGTGTCAACAACGACCTTACCGGAATTGATTACGGTTTTATCGTCAATAAACTCGAAGGCGACCTCACGGGCGTTCAATTCGGTTTGGTGAATCTTGTCGACGGGAATGTCACGGGGTACCAGGATGGTCTCGTGAATGTAGTCAACAATGATTTCATCGGCTGGCAGAACGGTTTTGTGACTATTACAAAAGGAAGCTTAACCGGTTTGAACACCGGAGTGTACACAAAGAACGGTGAAATGCATGGTCTCCAGATCGGTGTGGTGAATATCACCGGGAAACTCGACGGTCTTCAGATCGGCCTAGTGAATATCAATAAAAGCGCCACTCCGCACAAATTCCTGCCGATCATCAATTACTCCTTCTGATATTTCCCCGATCCAGCATGAAAAACGGCACCCGAAATTCAGCATGGGTGCCGTTGCTTTTGCCCTGAAGTTATCTTTAACGGTCCTGGACTGATATATGACAGTGATTTTCATCGTGCATCCGGATTCCGCTCTTACATCTGTTCAGGACAGATTTTTCTTTTTACTCAACCGACGGGGAAGTATCGAAATTCATAACCCTTTTACACAATATGCGCTACTTGATCCCCGGGTCGATATGATTCCTTTCGAGAAGTGTTCCCTCCATGAGGTACAGATTGGTCAGGGCGCTGATATACGATACGAGCGAGCGCGCCTCGGTGAGCTGACTTAACGTATAATCCCGCTGCACCTGAAGCACCAGGAAATTCGTCGATTTCCCCACCCTGAACTTCTCCTGCTCCGCAGCGTGTTTTTTTTCCTGAAGCTCACGACTGATCCGAGAGGCCTCGATAAGCTGCCGTGACCCCGATACCTCGATATATGAAGATCGAACATCGCGTTGGACCATCCGTTCCAGGTTGTGGAGGGCCTCACCGCGCTGCCCGACAGTATGTTGTGCCCGAGCGTACCGTGCCCGCTCTGTACGATCGACAAACGGGATATTGAATGTAAATCCGGCGGTTGCGTCGTAAAAATCGCTGATAATATCAGGTTTGGCTTTGTCAAATGTATCCGCGTATGAAGTCCTGCCAAGGGTTATGAAAACATCAAGCTGCGGCAAAAGACCGTTCCGGGTCTGGACGACATCGATTTCACCCTTTTCAAGCTGGAGACGGGCCTGAATGAGATCGGGGCGGTACATCATCCCCAGTTTGACGTGACCATCGACCGCCTCGAGGGTATCTGACGGAATCGAGGGATGCTCGGTCGTGACAACAGCAGTTTCCCACGAGCCCAGGGATTCAGGATTCAGAAGAAACAAAAACTGGAGACGTGCCTGCTCATAACTGACACGTGCCTGTATGAGGGCTTCACGGCGGGTCGCAACCTCGGCATGAACCGCTGCAAGCTCCAGTTCCGGAAGCTTTCCCACTGCGACACGTTCTTCGGATTCATTGAGCTGCTGTTCGGCAAGCTTCACAGACTTTTCCTGGATGTCGATTTCTTCTGCAGTCAGATATAATTCCCAGTAGGCGCGCACAACGTCGGCAATCACACCTTCGGCAACACCCTTCATCTCGAAATGCGAAATGTCCATATCAAGATCCGCTTGCCTGAGACCGGCGAGATTGGCTCCTAACCCGAAACCCTGAAGTAAAGACTGCGTGACTGTCACACCGACGGAGCCTGTATACTGATTGGTGTAAATATTGGATGTATAGCCGCCCATCGTCGCATCCACCGAGACCGTCGTCCCTGTCGGGAGCGCTTCAGAGGCGCTGGCATTATACTGGATACGTTGTGTTTCCATTAAAACGGGTTCACGGCGGGTACCGAGGAAACGCTGGCTCTTGTTTTCATTGCGGCTCGCGCCGATCGATAAATAGGGGTCGAATGCGGCACGTTCTTCACGGCGAAAAGTGTCTGTTATTTCATGTGTTATTCGTTGAATGGTCACCGTCGGATTGCGCTCGAGAGCTGTCAGCACCGCATCTTCAACCGAATACCGGAGTGTATCACGCGAGGCCACGGTCAGTGTCTGCGCTGATATCTGACCGGCGGTCACAATACAAAAAAAAGCTGCGCATACATCCATTCGGGCTGAAAGTCTCAGCCATCCGAACAGGCTCCGTAATTTACTATATGACTGCATTTTCATAATGGTACCGTTTCCTTGCTGAAGTCCCTTTTCCGTTCGAAGATAGAATAGACTACCGGGATGAGCACGAGGGTAATCAGGGTCGAGCTGATCAGGCCGCCGATAACCACCCGGGCCAAAGGCGCCTGAGTTTCTCCTCCCTCGCCGAGCCCGAAGGACAGGGGGAGCAGCCCCAGAACAGTCGTCAGGGTCGTCATGAGAATGGGTCGCAGACGGCGTGATCCGGCAGTGCGGATCGCTTCCATCATGGGCATATTGTGGTGACGGCGGAGCCGGTTGGTATAATCGACGAGGAGGATGGCGTTGTTGACCACAATACCGGCCAGCATGATGCAGCCGATAAACGCCTGTACGCTGAATATCGTTTTCAGGAGGATCATGGTCAGGACAATTCCGATCAGCGCCATGGGTATGGAGAAGAGTACGATAAACGGGTCACGGAACGATTCAAACTGCCCGGCCATCACGAGGTAAACGAGGAAAATCGCGAGAATAAAACTGAATAAAAGTTCTCTGAACGCCTTCTGCTGTTCCTCGTAATCGCCGCCGAAAAGAATGGTAAAATCCTTGGGCCGCGGCACAGACTGGAGTCCCTTACGGATATCAGAGATGATCGATCCCATGTCACGGCCGGTGAAGTTGGCGTTGATGGTGATAATGCGCTCCTGATCTTTCCGTTCGATACGTACGGGGCCTTCCTGAGGAAGCGATTTCACCACATTCCGGAGTACAACCGGCTGTCCCTGGTCATTGACACAGGTCAGGTCAAGCAGGCTCGCGAGGTTCTGACGATCCTTTTCGCTCAAGCGTACCAGTATACGGTATTCTTTTCCACCCTGCCGGAAATACGAGGCCGGTGTACCGCCAACCGCTGTTTCGAGTGCATCCCCGATCCGGGTGACTGTCAGACCAAGATCGGCGGCTTTCTGACGGTCGATGCTGATGACCTGTTCCGGACTGCCCTCTTCACGGCTGATTTGTGTGTCGGTGATTCCGGGTACTCTTTTGACGACTTCTTCGATCTTACGAGCCATCTCATTTGCTACCAAAAGGTCATATCCCCTGACTTCGACACTGACATTGTCGGTCGAAGTGGAACCCATCCGGAGGATAAACAAACCCTGACCGGGTGTAACCCTGACAATGACCCCGGGGAGCCCGATGAGCTTGCGCCGGAGATCGTTTGCCACCTCCTCGCTACTCCGGGACCTATCTGCCTGGGGTACGAGCCGTACTTGGATACTGGCGGTATGCCCTCCGGCCGACCGAAATCCCCCCCCACCCACCGAAGAAAGGAGCGATTCCTTTTCAGGCACTTCAGCGGTAATAATGGACTCCACCTGCCGGGTCGTAGCATCAAGAACCTCCAGCCGTGTTCCTACCGCCATTTGGAGGTTAACCCGCACCTCGCCCTCATCGGCGCTGGGCATGAACTCAACACCGATGAACGGTAAGAGCACCAGTGAAATAAGGAATAATACCAGTGTGGCGGTCACAACCATTTTCCGATGTTCCAGCGCCCAGGCAAGCAGACGCCCGTACCTCTGTATAACATGTGTAAACGTGTCCTCACTCAAAGCGTACACACGGTGTAGCCAGTTCTCACCCGAATAATGTTCTCGCCGCTTAAACCGGAGGAACCGTGAGGCAAGCATCGGGACGAGGGTGAGTGCGACAACAAGTGAGCACAAAAGCGAAAAACTCACCACAACCGCCATCTGCTGGAACATGATGCCGGACATCCCGCGGACGAACACCACCGGGATAAAGACCACCACTGTTGTCAGGGTACTCGCCATGATGGCACCAAATACTTCCGAGGTGCCGGTCAGTGCGCTTTCAACCGGAGAATGACCCTGCTCACGGTACCGGTAGATGTTTTCAATAACTACGATGGCGTTGTCCACCAGCATTCCGATCCCGAGGGCGAGACCGCCGAATGTCATGATGTTCAGTGTGTAACCGCTAAAATAGATGAGACCGAATGTGGCGATGATGGAAATTGGTATCGCAGTGGCGATGATAATAGTGCTCGACAGATTTCTGAGGAAGAGAAACAGTATGAGAACGGCGAGGATACCCCCGATGAGGGCCGAACTCCCCATGTTGTTGATTGACTGCTTGATGTAGACTGACGAATCGATCAACGGGATCAGTTCTAACTGGGGAAAATCATTATTGATTTGTTGGATTTCCGCTGCCACCGCCTCGGCGACTTTCACGGTATTTGCACCGGACTGCTTGTTGATGGAAATCCGGAGTCCCGATTTGCCGTTGACACGGTAATCCTGTCTGATCTCCTGCCAGGAATCCTCGACATCGGCGACATCCTTAACCTGGATGGGGATACCACCGCGGGTGGTAATCACAGTGTTTCGAATCTCTTCAAGGGATTTGTACTCCCCCATGGTCCGTACCAGGATATCCAGGTTTCCCTGTTCATAGAGGCCCGCGGGAATGTTGAGGTTTTCGTTACTGAGCGCGGCGACGATGGCGTCGGTGGAAAGCCCGAGTGCTTTAAGCTGGGAAGCCTTGAGATCAACATGGATTTCTCTCTGCATCCCGCCGGAGACATCGACTGCGGCAACACCCGGTGCCCGTTCGATACGGTACTTGACCTGATCCTCCACTAATTGCCGGAGGTCGAGCGTATTCATGGAACTGGAAACACCGAGGATAACAACCGGAAAAGCCGAAAGGTCGAATTTCATGATCATCGGGCGCTCGATATCCTCAGGCAGCCGTCCCATCACACGATCGAGCCGGTCACGGATGTCGTTTACAGCCGCATCGAGATCTCGTCCCCATTCGAACGAGACACGCACCATACTCCTGCCTTCAGTCGAGGATGAATTGATTTCCTCGACTCCCTGCACAGCCGCCAACGCCTCTTCGATGGGACGGGTAACGAGCTCCTCCATTTCCTGTGGGCCCACATTCTCGTATGTGGTGATCACCGAGATGGTGGGATAGGTGACCTCGGGCATCAGGTCTATAGAGAGTCGAATGAATGAGACAATCCCCAGAACGATAACGACGAGAAATACAACCGTCGTCAGGACGGGACGATGAACTGAGAGATTTGCAATACTCATCGTGAACGCCCCCTTTCGCCCAAACCATCAGGCCGGCCGGTCGTTTCCTTACCGGGTAGCACGATAGGGCTGCCGTTTTCGAGCAGATGCTGGCCGAGGGTAACCACCATGCCGCTCAATATGGGAGAGATGATCTCTGTACGGTCCGGGGTCACAATACCGGTCTCGACCTGATGGTAAGTCGCCGTATCCGCCCCTGCGCTGACAGTGAAAACGCCTTCCATGCCATTCCTCCGTACCACCGCCCTGCTGGGAACCACCTGCGCGGATTCACGTTCATTGATAACCACACGAACGGTCGAGAACATTCCCGGTTTGATCAAAAGCGAATCGTTCTTTACCTCGACTTCCATCTGGGCAACACGTGATGATTCCTGGAGCATGGGAGCGATACGTGCAACGTTCCCGATAAAGTGTTTCAACGGGTAGGCGTCAACCGATACATCCGCATACTGGCCATCACGGATCAACCCGTAATCACGTTCGATAATGGTGGTTCTCATGATGATCCGTTCTATGCCGACAACCGAAATAACCGGGGTGTTGGGTGCCAGGAGTGCACCTTCGTCCGCAAACCGCTCTCCGATAAGCCCCGGCTCCGATGCGGTCAGGACAGTGTACCCCAACCTGATACGGGCCGATGTCAGAGCGGCTTCACGCTGCTCGACCTGCGCTTTTGCCAGTGAAAGACGGGATTTCTGCGCGATGAACGATGTCTCGGCGATATCGAGTTCCGCCGCTGAAGCGATGCCTTTTTCCTGGAGCGACCTGGCACGATCGAGCTCCTGAGTGGCGAGTGAATACTGGCTCTCCCCCTCGGCCAGTGCCGCCTGGGCAATTTTCAGGTTGGCCTCAGCCTCGATAACATCCTGCTGGTACTCAGCATCATCGATACGAACGACCTCCTCTCCACGCCTGACAGCATCTCCGATACGCTTGGTTATCTCGATGATTCTGCCCCCGACCTTGGGTGCGATAACATAGCGATACTGCGGATCCGCAGTGCCGGTGAATTCACGGATCTCCTGAATCTTTTCGTAGGTGATCGGGGCGACCTCAACCGCTACCGGCGCCCGTTCGAAACTATCAGGCGGCGCGGTGGAAGCTCCGATCATTGCTATGATACGCCAGATGAGAACTGCGGCTACAACGACACCAACCAACCACATAAAATACTTCGACGTGAGTTTTTTCATCGCCAGCTCTTTCCATAAAACTTTACCAGAGAAAATTTCCGCTAAAAAAGATAATGTCGTTAAATATATAAAATTTGACAGTTAATAATCCATAATAGTTTAACCGCTCAAACAGAAATTTATCGTGAATGATCGATTGTAACGATAATGAAATCGACTTTGTTGTCTTCTCCACTGAAATATGATAACGAACAACACACGTGCATGAAAGCTCCAATTACATTGTGTGGCATGAATTTATACCATATTGACAGATTTGGCAGTGTGACATATAAGGCTTATTATGAGTGGAGGATTAATACTATATTATACAGATCGAGATTCGCTGCTGACGCCGTTTATTAGGGTCACGGGCTCCACATTTTTTCTATTTCTTCGAGCGTTTTCCCTTTTGTTTCTTTGACCACCAGCCATGCAAACAGGAAACCAAAGACATTTATGGCGGCATAGATATAGAACGTTTTCCCCGCAATAACCTCCATGAGCCACGGAAATGTCTGGGATATCGTACTATCAGCAAGCCACAGGACAACCATCGAAATCGCCATCGCCTGGCCGCGTATCTTTGTCGGGAAAATCTCGGCGACAATCACCCAGGCGACCGGACCGAGGCTCATGGCATAGAATCCCACAAAAGCGAGAACCGGAACAAGCACCCAGAGCGGACCGACCCTCGTGGAGTGAAAGAACAGCCCGACGAGTATCATCGAGACCGCCATGCCGACATGCCCGATATATATGAGCGGTTTCCTGCCGAAACGGTCGATGATAACAAAAGACACGATTGTCCCGAGGAAATTGATGATTCCGACCACGACAGTCGCAAGCATCCCGGAAGACGCATCGACGAACCCCGCGCTCATGAATATTATCGGAGCATAGTATATAACCGCGCCGATGCCGACGACCTGGGCGAATATGGAAATAATGACCCCGATGGCAAGCGCTTTTCGCATTCCCGGTTGAAAGAGCTCGGAAATAGAACCTTGCTCCTCCTCGAGTGATTTCAGTATCTCGCGTAGTTCTGTCTGTGCATTCGTCCGCCCGCCAACCCTGACCAGGATATCCTCCGCTTCATCGACTCTGCCAGCTTTCGTCAGCCACCGTGGGCTTTCGGGGATAAAGAAGAGAGACACGAAAAACAGGAATGCGGGAATCGCCTCGCTGGCGAACATCAACCGCCAGTTCACAGGGCCGATATCGACGAGAAGCCAGTTTATGGTATAGGTGAGCAGGATACCGATGACGATGGCGAACTGATTGAGCGATACGAGAAATCCACGTTTGGCGGCGGGAGACACCTCGGCGATGTACAGCGCCGAAATCATCGAGGCTCCGATTGCCACTCCGCCGATCAGCCGCGCCGCTATCAACTCGAGATAAGTCCGGGGAACAGCCGAGAGTATGGCGGATACCGCAAAAAAAAGCGCGGCAACAATGAGGATTTTCTTGCGCCCATACCGGTCGCTGAGCGGGCCAGAAAGAGCAGAGCCGATGACACAGCCGATGATGATGTTACTGACTGCAAAACCTTCCTGGTGAGCGTTCAGGTGAAAATGCTCGGTGATGAACGGAATAACCCCGGCGATGACACCGATATCGAAACCGAAGAGAAGCCCGCCCAGAGCCGCTATGCTCGAAATGCACACCACATAGAAAAAGCTGCCTGAATCCTGACTGCCGCGAAGAGATTCCATCACGGGTTCTTGCGATTCTATCATATTCAATCCTCTGTTACGGTATAGAGAATACTACGGCAATCAATCTGTTGACTATCAAACAAGCTGCCCCGTATTCTTGAACCGATTGTATGACAACGGGCCGCATTCACTGTGAAAACGAAAAACCGTTGCAGGTCACGGTGGGCTCTTTCTGACACATGACCGGGAATCACCGTGGTTTATGCGGACACTGGCGATAAAATACACATAAAATTGTGCCCGCACAATTCTTTCAGCCTGCCAACGAGAGTACGAGGGACTGCATGTAATCCCCGTGCTATGGTACTCACGGCCTATCAGGGACGGAATTGCTGTCTTCATCTTCCGGGGCAGAGAATACTGGCAAACGTGGACGGTAACGACCCCAGATGTAATGATATCTGCCGGGAAAGTAATCAACACCCGAGAGCGGATAGTGCGGGACATACCGGGCATAATCAGGCTGGTAGAAGAACTTCCCGACCCGGTGACCACCGCTCATTATGTCAGGAAGGTTCGAGTAAACCGAAAATGGAGGGTAATACGGCCACCATGAGGACCGGAAAGCATCATTACGCCCGGCCGGTAGTCCCCATAAACCGTCATCGGACGGAAGGATGTAGGCGAAATCAAAGGGGGCATAGCCGTGTTCCCAGCTGAAACGGTCCGGTGTAAAGTCCGATCCGACCATGTATTCGATAACTTCTTCCGCGACGCCCTCATTTTTCAGTCGTATCAGATCGGCTGTGCCAGGCTTGAATTTCGAGTGGGTTACATCCATCTGAAGGATGATGATGTCCTTACCGACTCCCGCGCGTGACATCATGATGATATCATTTATGCTCATGGAACGGTCGCTCCCGGTCGAAAATCCCGCGCAACCGGATATCACAGCGGCAACAGAGAGCGCACAGCCGAGGTTCCTGATCGCTCTTCGTGTTCTATACATAGTCTCACCTCGTAATGTCACATGAGTGGCTTTTCAGAATGTACGGTCATCCCTTTTGAGGGCGGTGAAAAGTATTTTTTTCACGCGCCCGATAATAAAATATGCTCCCTGTTTGCTGTCAAGGGCATGTAAATCAGCACTTCGTGCTGACCCTTGACAGCATATATCTACAAAGATGATATTTTTCACCAGGCTTTTATATTGAACTCACAGAACGCTCCCCATGTTCCCGAATATATCAACCGGTTTCCCGGTTAATCCTCGATGCCACGGCGGGCGGAAACACCGCGTTCGAAGTAGTGTTTTACCATGTTCATCTCGGTCACCAGATCGGCGCGTTCAATGATACGCGGATCGGCATTCCGGCCGGTGATGACAATCTCGACTTCCTCCGGTTTTTTTTCGAGAAGATCCAGTAAATCTTCCACCGGAAACAACCTTGTATGAACCGCATCGTTCGCCTCATCAAGTATGACAAGCCCGTACGTGCCGGAAGCTAAAACTTTCCGGATTTCTCCGAGGCCTTTACGCGCAATCTTTTTGTCCTCCTCTGTGGGTTCACCGGTCATGAATCCGGCACGTCCGAATTGCCGGACCGTGATCATATCACCGAGTTTTTCCAGTATGGTATGTTCGCTCGATCGCCGCCCTTTCAGGAACTGGGCGATATAGACATGTATCCCGGCGCCGGCCGCACGGAGCGCCAGCCCGAGAGCCGCGGTGGTTTTCCCCTTTCCGTCCCCTGTATAAACCTGAATATAACCTTTCATAAGCAACCCATTCATGTATTACATATGTGCTGGCTCATTTCGTCGACGTCCTGTGACGGGATATCATCCTGGTCCCGTTTCCGGAACTGTGACAGACAGGCATATGCCCTGACCGGGGAACCATCGAGTCCGTGGAGGCTGAGCGGTGCGGCTGAAAAAAATACCCTCCCCTCACCGAGTCGAGCAAGCCCTTTCAGGTTTTCAACGATGACGATGCCATGCGCGAGGAATTTTTTGTGAATCTGCTCGCTCCTGTCAATATGCGGCGAGGGGGTCTCAAGCCCGATAAGCGCGATGTTACGACCGACAAGTTCATCCGTCAGGGACTCCGAAAGTGAGGGATATCCCTCGAAATAACCGGCTTCACCATATCTGTCGCTCCACCCGGTCGCAAGGAGCACACGGTCACCATCTCCTATTTCCTCACGGAAACGCCCGAGATGGGACGGCATAATTTCCCGCTCGACGCACGCACGGGTGACATCGATCACAAGAGCATCCCCTATGCACGCCCGGAGAACATCCGCACAATCCACAGCAGCAAAATCATGACCCGCATGAAACGGCGCATCGATATGCGTTCCCGCATGTGTGTTCATCGACACAGTGTGAACGTTGAACCCATCGCGCTCAGAGTAAAGAGTCTGTCGGAACTTCGTCGGCTCATCTCCCGGATAAACCGGCATTCCCGGCATAACGGGGTGAGACAGATCCACAATCACCGGAAACCTCCCTTCGGAACCGTCCTGATCACAGGAGAGTATTTTACCTGATTTGCGCGGTGATGTCAAGACCCTTAAAATATTCTTACATGTGTGAATAATTCGGGTAAAAAGGTTGCGCTTCCCGTCAACATCCCCGGTCAGGATTTACAAGATTTTCTGTATGTGGACTCCATCGAAAAAACCATCACACACCTTAAAAGCCTTGTAAATAACCCTTTCCTTATTGTTTTAACACTGTCAAGGGTCGGCGCAAAGCGTCAATTTACATGCCCTTGACAGTGATAAAGCACTATATTTCGAGTACGGGGCTTGTGAAATGACTTTTACACAGCCCCCTTAAATAATTCACGGTTATCAACAGGCATCACAAAAAAAATTACCTTTGAAGCAAGGAAATAGAAAACACATAATTCTACCTGATGGGCGACAATTATATTTCTCTATTGACGACAATTAGAATTCCCGTTTGAATCCCCTGAATGAAATGTAGTTTTTTGCTTTCAATGTCAGACCAATCGACAATCCCTTACAACAATTTTAAAATAATCAAAAATAATGAATAAAAATATTGCATTTTGATTTATATTGTGTTACTATTTATAAATATATAGCACAATAACTAAAGTTAAATCATGCAAGAGCATAAAATCATAAGATTTAATTCAAATATTCACAATTAATATCTTTATCATCTTTTATCATAGGAGAAAAAATGCATATACCTCCGGGATTTCTTCAGCCGCAGGTCTGGGTGCCTATGGTATTCGTTTCTGCAGCCGGAGTCGGTTATGCACTCAAAAAAATAGACAAAGCTGTTGATGAGCGAAAAATACCGGTTATGGGAGTTATGGCTGCGTTTATTTTTGCGGCGCAGATGGTTAATTTTCCTGTTCTCGGCGGCACATCGGGTCATCTTCTCGGAGCCGCACTTGCGACTGCGGCTCTCGGTATGTGGCCTGCAATGATTGTTATGGCCGCGGTTGTAATTGTTCAGGCACTGCTTTTTCAGGATGGGGGCATAGATGCCCTCGGTGCAAACATCTTCAATATGAGCATTCTCGGATGTCTGATTTCAGGCATAGTCATCGGAGCAGGAAAAAAATTCGGAGATAAAGGCTTTTATCTTTCCGTTGTTTTTGCCGGCTGGCTTTCGGTTTTTGCAGCTTCTTTTTCTTGCTCCGTTCAGCTTGCACTTTCTGGCACAATTCCTTTCAATATAGTTGTTCCAGCCATGGCTTTAATTCATGCAGTTATCGGAGTTTTTGAGGGATTGATAACTGTTGTTGCCCTTAAATTCATTATTTCTTTCAATCCCGGATTTATCAGTGTCTATAACAGAGTAAAATCATGAAACGTTCTATAATAATTATGCTCGCTATTTCCCTGATCATTGCAGGTATTGTCTCCTGGTTTGCTTCTCCTTCACCGGATGGTCTTGAAAGAGTCGCTGAGGATAAAGGCTTCATTGAAAAAGCCGTTTCCCCCGTATTCGAAATATTCCCTGATTATACTATTCCGGGCATGAATAAATTCTTTTCTAATAGCGTTGCGGGGATAATCGGCACAGTCGTAACATTCTGCCTTGTTCTTCTCATAGGAAAGGCACTATCCTGCAGGAAAGGCGAGGAATAATCAAACGAACCATAGTTACATTGACGATTTAGCTATCTGACGTTTATATTTGTGTTATATTTTTTTTAATTGTGATATTGCATTAGAGTTTTTAAAAAAGATGGCTCATCCTTGAGAGTTAGCAGTATTATTTGTCTTTTGCTTTTTTCCTTTCCGGGTTTATTATCGGCAGAAGAAAAAAAGTGTTTAATTCCCGGCGTTAACTTTGAAAGCATTTATACCGGCGAAATTTTTTCCAAGTTATCCGGAGGCATTAATAATAATAAGGGCGCTGAATACAGAGGAAATTTTGATTTCACCGCCGCTCTTGATACAGAAAATGCAGGACTCTGGCATGGCGGCTTCTTTTATGTTTATTTTGAAAATACTCACGGTGAAGGTATCTCAAACGAATATGTAGGCGATATTCAACTTCTAAGTAACATCGATGCCCATGACTTCTCTCAGATAAGCGAATATATAATTTACCAGAGCTTCATGAACGACCGTCTGTTGTTAAAACTCGGAAAACAGGATGGAAACAACGATTTTAACATGACAGAAACAGCAGTTGAATTTATAAATTCATCTTTCGGAATTATGCCGAATGTCTTACTTCCAACATTCCCCGATAATGCTTTAGGAGCAGCCACATTTATCAGTATAAAAGAGAATTTCTCTGTTTCTGCCGGAATCTTTGATGGTAACGGTAAAGGTGGCAAAAGTGGTTTTGATACGGCATTCAATTCAGATGCTGTCAGTGTGTCCGTTATTGAAACATTAATCGGTTACGCTCCTTCAAGAAGAGGAAATCTTAAGCTCGGCGTCTGGCGTCACGGAGGTACATGGCAGTATATGACAAGCGCCAAATCAAAACACCAGAATACCGGTGCATACATTATAATTGAACAGGGAATTCTCGTAGAGAAAGAATCGGATAAATTCTGCCTCGATTCTTTTTTCCAGTATGGTTATGCCGATATAAACATAAATAAAATCCCGAATTATATTGGCGCAGGTCTCCGGGCACAGTGTCTTATACCAAAAAGGCCCGATGATAGTATCGGGATAGGTTTTGCCTCAACGGGAATAAATCAGGACATCTCCGGAATGAAAACTGAAACCGCAATAGAGGCTTATTATCTCGCAAAGTTCAAGGAAGTTTTGATAATTCAGCCGGACATTCAGTATATAATAAATCCTGGCGGAACAGGAAATAGCGCATTTGTCATGGGAGCGAGATTTTATCTGAATTTTGGGTTTTAGCGGGTGGTAAAAAGTCATTGTTCACTCGCCATTTAATAAAATGCAATTTTTTTAATATTTTGTAATTACTCTTAATATATTGCATTTGTAAATACTTGATATTATATGAATTAAAATATTCGGTTAGTTCTGCATAGGTGAACGTAGAGGTGCCCACACAACGAACGAGGAGTTTATCAAAGATATTTTCAAGGTTCCACCGTCTATTGAAACTGAAGATAAATTCATCGAGATATTTCTGCAAATGCTTTGATGGGATGCAATTGTACGTTCCGCGAAACCACATTTTCAGATTGGCGATAACAATATGAATTGGGGAAGCACATCATCATCGTTGGTCTGATGCTTTTTATTAACTGGCGTATAGGGATAGTCCCAGACAAGAAAACCATATGCTTTATAGGTATCGAAGGTCACGGTCACTCCCGGCGTGACATGGCGGGTGATAAAGGCTTTGAGGGTATCCGTTGTGGCATTATCAACGGTATCACGTATGCTCGTCCCATCACCCTGTGCCCTAACCACCATATTTTCTTATCTATTCCGGTCCTGTCCGCCGCACCCGGCATTCCTTCTCACATTACTGTTGGATGTTCACCACGTTCATTGCACGCATTCACCGCACTGCCTGGTGTCGCCACCGCTGTTCACCGTATTCTTCGGAATAAGGCAAAGGAATTTCAGAACATTCGAAGCGGCATTTTCAAGGTGGTGAAGTTCGCCTCCGGGTATGAACAGTGCATCGCCGGAAGTGAACGGAACGGACTCACTGTCTCCGACCAGCCTGCCGGTGCCGTTCAGGACAAAGATTTCATGCTCCCACTCATGGGCATGATGAGGCGTCCGCCCACCCGGTCCCAGCTCAAACAGGCGCATGAAAAAGTGCGGAGCGCCCTCAGGTTCGCCGATGAGCACCCTTATCGACGCGTTATGCGATCCCTCTCCCGCGTTCTGAGCAGTAATATCATTATAACGACGTTTCAGCATACAATCCGTCCCTTCTTTGAAAATACACTTCGTTAATGTGAAATATCATCTCATTGTTAATTGATCTGTACATTACATTTTCGTTTTTCTTCGAACAGCGTCCATATAAAGCTCTACAGCAACTTGTAATATGAGTGATTAGTGCAGGAGATATACATTTTTTTTGCTCTTCCGGGAGAATTTTTCTCAGCGGGATTGTCTGTGTCCTGGGAGTGTTCGAGAAAATCTACAATTCCGGGTAATGCAAAGACTAATGTAATAAAGGTTTTTATACGGGGAATTTTTCCATGCATCTGGTCGACAGGACTGACAGAACAATCCTGAAAAGCGGTGGAATCCACAACACAACAATATTCATTGTGCAAAGACGATTCTACTATCCGGGTTCAATTGATGCTTGATTTGACGATGGTAATGAATTACACTATGGCATGATATATCCGTGTTTTTTTCACGTTCAGCGGAGTATAAATCCATGAAAAATACATTACCGGAGAAAAAAGACCGGCACTCCCCTTTTCCCATCAGACGATTGGAATCAGTGGCCCCGATTATCGTCTTCACCCTGATCGGCGCGGTCTATCTTTTCACGCTTCTCTCGCTATACCCGAACATGCCCATAACCACCCAGAATGCCGAACGTATCCCGACATTCATGGACATATACCCGCCGTTCAGGATGGATGAAGTCAATTACTACACCATGGCGATGAACATTCTCAACGAAACACCCTACCGTGACGGCTCCATCGAGAAAAGCTTTTCCATCGGATTCTCGGTTATTGCGGCGCCGTTCATCGCAGTCTGGGACAAGCTCGGGGGATACATTGCAAACATGGTTATCCTATGGCTGTCGGCACTGGTCTTCTTTCTCATGGCACGGCGATATGTGAACCGGCTGAAAGCACTCATCATGAGCATGATCCTCGCCTTCGCAACTCTGAACTGGTTTTACGCCGTATCGTGCTATACCGAGCCACTGTCGCAGCTTCTGATGATTTCCGGTTTTTACCTGCTCACCTGGGATCGAAAAGCAAAGCATGTGAACGCCGCGCTTTTCTTTGGCGGAATCCTTCTGGGGCTTAACATTTTCGTCCGTCCCCATTATATACTCGTCGTGATTCCGATGTTTATCCTGTCCTGGCTTGACCGGGTTGGGGGAATAAGGTTTTTCCACCGGGCGTTCTGGTTCGCAGGCGGAGTCGCGGTCATCTGCTTGCTCTGGGTGATCCGTAACCTCGTATTTTTCGGGGGACCGCTCGCCTTCGAATACTCACGCATGGTCGGACGGCTTACGGGCGGCGCTTCCGCCGAATCCTATTCGGGAAATTTTTTTTGGGGGCTTCACCAACTGCTGTTCGACCAGTTTCACGGGCTCCTGACCATCACGCCTGTTCTTATACTCTTTCCTGCCGGTTTGAAGAATATGTGGGTCGCAAACAAGAAAAAAGAAACCCTCATGATTCTGACGTCAGTTCTGCTGATTGTCGCATTTGTCGCAACATCGCCTTACCCGTTCACCGAATTCGGTCTCGGTTCCCGTCATATGGTGCCCATTCTGCCGCTCATACTTCTGCCGGTTGTTTTTTACCTCGATAAAACGATGTTTACCCGAGCCATTGTACTGATTCTGGTCTTATATTCCTTCTACCATTCAGGTATCGGGTGGTTCACCGGTACATCGGATTATGTCGGGGAACGCGGCTTCTTCGTGGGCCTGCTCCATCAGCGGACATCCCAGGCCATTATCCTCGCGCGGAAAAACATGCTTCCAAAAAGAACGTTCTCCTCGAATCAGGAACTTCTCGACAAATTTCTAGACGCCCGGAGAAAGTGCGATGTGATGCTCCTGTTCCAGACACTCCATCCCTCGGTTCTGGAGAATATCAGGGGAAACGAACGGGGATTTGTGAATTTCATCCGAACGCACAGGGACGTTCAGTCGCTCATCATTTCGGTCGACAAGGACACCGGAATACTTCTACAGAAAATCGTGTTCAAGGTAAATTGATGTAGTTTCCCTCTCGCCGTTTTTCATGGTGGGCGATACTGGAATTGAACCAGTGACCTCCTGCATGTCAAGCAGGCACTCTAACCAGCTGAGCTAATCGCCCATGTATTTAAAAATATAGAAAAAAATTATGTGTGTGTCAAGTTTGATTCAAGATCCTTCTGTCGTTTTTATCAGCCCGAGCTTACGAGCGGTTGCTTCCGGTAGTGAGAATGTGAGCCGTACCGTGTTATCTTCCCCGACTGACTCATGTACAATGCCGTAACGGTAAATGCCGCTTATCAGACCGCTGTCATCGGGGCCGAAACGACTGGTCATCGTTAGGAGCCCCCGGTGAGACTCTTCACGTATCGCATGCTTCAGGTCCACGATTCCGGTACCGTCACGTGCAGAAATCAGAAACGAGCCGGGATAACGGCTTCTCAGGGCGTTCAGAAAGGCAGTATCACTCACCTGATCGATTTTGTTGAACACCATGATGTTCCTGATATCCGACGCTCCGATGTCTCTCAGAACTGATTCGACCGTCCCGAGCTGTTCCTGCCACGCCGGGCTGGCGACATCAATAACATGGAGAAGAAGGGCGGCCTCTCTGACATCAGCAAGGGTCGATTTGAACGATGCTATGAGTTCGTGGGGAAGATTCCGGATGAATCCGATGGTATCCGAAATGACAACCACCGATGAATCTTCGAAGGTCATCATTCTGGTCATTGAATCCAGCGTCTTGAACAGGAGGTTTTCCACCGGAGCGTGCGCCCTGCACATGGCATTGAACAGGGTTGACTTTCCGGCATTTGTATACCCGACAAGCGTCACCATAAAACGTGTCTTTCGCCTGCGATGGGTCACAGTCATCCGTTTTTCGATTTTCTTCAGGCTCTCATTGAGGTGAGCGATACGATCCCTTACCCTTCTCCTGTCCACTTCGAGCTGTGTTTCGCCGGGTCCGCGCACCCCGATACCGCCAACCTGCCGTGACAGATGGGTCCATTGCCTGGTCAGCCGCGGCAGAAGATACTTGAGCTGGGCGAGTTCTACCTGCGTTTTTGCTTCACGGGTCCGTGCTCGGAGCGCGAAAATATCGAGTATAAGACCGGATCGGTCGATGACTTTGACACCGAGAAGTTCCTGGAGGTTCGAGACCTGTGCGGGCGACAAATCATGGTCTAAAATCACAGTGGTTGCACCGAGTGCAGTGACTGCATCATGCAGTTCCTGAGCCTTCCCGGTCCCGATATAATATTTCGGTTCGATTTTCGTCCGCCGCTGAACGATCGTGCCGACAACGTCTCCGCCTGCGGTCAACGTCAACTGTGTGAGTTCATCGAGAGGATTACCGCGGGCGAATTCACCCTGTACGGCATAATCCTCACCCAAACCAACCAGTATGACCTTTTCATGTTTTTTTTCCATGTCACCCGTAGTACTATCGCAAGGTAGTGCGTTTACCTGATGAAGTTTCTTTCCCCCGCAGTGGACCTGTCAAGTTCCTTTCGTGTTCACTCGACTGCAGCCCCGCAAGATCAATTTCTGAACACCCACCTGCCTCCCCACATGGCATTACTACTGAGCGGCCCCATGCTGTCAAACCATATCATATTCTCATCAGTAAGATTTTCAAAACGGTAAAATAGTTCCAGCGGGCTGACCTTGAGCACAAGGTCGATATCGAAAAAGAAATAATTACCCGCAGGGCTTGCACGACCGTCGCCGAACCTCATCATCTCGGCTTTTCCTCGCAGGACGGTATTCAGATTTTCATTGAACCAGTTTCTTGATACCTGCGATACGGCTGACAGGTCGAGTGAAGGATACGGCCAGTTTTCATGGAAGGATTCACCCCATGAACCGATGCGATGTGTGAAATTCATATCCAGTGAGGAGATGTAATCACCCTGCCGCTGCACACTGAAGAAAAGCCGGTATCCGAGTGTGTTTTTTTGTGGGCTCATGAAACACCGCGTGGAAGAAAACTGTTCCGACCGATAAATATCCACGGCGGTAGACGCCTGAAACAGCGGCAACCGCGACGACGACCCGAATCCGTAGACACTCGCATCGAAACCGTTCTTTTTCAGCCGCAGACCACCTTCAACTGCGTAAACCGTATACTTATCGAGTTCGAAAACAGTTGTGGAGTCACCGAACACAAGCGCCGTGTAATATTCCTTTCCTATATCGGGAAACTCGACCATTCGGGTCCCGTGAAGGATAAATTCATAATCAGGTGAAATGGTACCGGCAAATTCAGCCTCAATTCCCGTACCTGTCCCGTATTTAGAGGAGTTCATGATACCAAAATCCACCACAATACGTTCACGGTCGGTTGTACGGCTGAAAGAACCGATGATGTCGGCAGTCCGCTTCGTCCAGTCATCACGGTGGATTCTCGAATCGAAACGCTGTACCTCGCCGGATGTGGAAAGACGCCAGGCCGAGGCACCCTTCCCCCCCGCACAGGAAAAATTCAGCCCGCCCACATCGTCGTCGAGGCTTTTCCTTTTCCCGTAACGGTCAAACCGCGACAATCCGGACTGGTAATACGCCGTCGACGAAACCCTGACAAGCTCCCGTACCGGCACATCACGCACACCCAGGGAAACCGAAACATCGTCTGTCTTGCGCTCGCCCATATGGACGGACCTGTCCAGATCAACAAGCCCGTCACGGTCCCTGAAGGCGTTAACGGCGAAATTCATCGAACCGCCTCGTGTAAAATTCCGATAGTATTTTATACGGTATGTTCTCAGTAAGTTTTTGTCGGACTCGTCGCGAGTATGAAGTCCACTGGAAACACCGTTCACCACAATCCCCGATCGCTCCCCTATCTTCCGCTTGAATATCATGTCCACAATGAATCGCCGGTGCTCGCCCATAAGAAAATTCGTAGCCGTTACAGGCTGGTCTTCAACCACTTCCCCTGTTCTGAAATCGAGCGTATGGAATCCATGAACATCCACAGTATCAATATCCTGAGAGGGAATCAATTCGAGATCGGGCCCGAACGGCGACACGCTTCTCACCGGAACACCGTCCACTGTCACCTTCATGCCCGCATGCGGTACAACGCTCCCATACGGGTATGCGCCGAACCCGTAAGCTCCGTACCTTAAGACAGAAATCCCCTGATCGCGGGGAATCAGATCAACTGCAGACCATTCAAGCGCAGTTCGCTCTCCTGCCAGCGAAAAGCCGCTCATAACGGTGAACCAGACGAGGATGGCGGTATGCACCCGGTGATGAGCCGAATATATCACATGGTTCATATACGGTTTATTCGTGGCTCTCACCATGCCTCCTTCCACCGCATCTGGAGCGGATAGAGGGAATGTGGTTTGACACGGCGCCTGCACGACGCCGGATTTTCCCCGACTGTTTCGATCAGCCCGGGATCGGCACATCCCAGCCCGCTTTCATGCGCCCCGGCAAGATACCCGATCGACAGCGGTTCGAATCCCATCAGATACGCCGCAACAGCATCGCATGCGACCGGATCCGTTCCCGCAACAGCAAGTCCCATGCGGACTCCCGTACCCGAACCGGGGCCCTCCCCCTCCATGACCTCGAAAGCGTCGATGACGGCGATGTGGGGCATAATGACGCCGCCGAGCCGGACGATGTTTTCCGAAATCGCCCTTATCTGGGCGAGGACACATGGCATGTCCCCATGATGCATTCGTTCCTCCAGAAACTGTCTGACAACGACCGCCATCGATGCCATCTTCGAGGCGAGTTGCATGGTCATATAATGCTTATCAAGAATATTCCACAGTATTTCACCGGTGCATTCCGCCGCCGCACAGAGGTCGATCCCGTGCATACGGGAACGCTGTATCCTCCTGAGACAGCCAACCATGTTCTTCAGCGAAAGGGTGACCGTTGAAAGAATGTGGGTTTTCGCAACCGCCACCGATATCAGGGTTCCCGCCTCCGAAGGCAGCGCATGATACTGGATACTATGGGTGCCACGGTTCCAGGTCACCAGCTCGAACTCCCCGCCTATACGGTCACGGTTCAGATCGACGAGCCGCACACTGGGAAACCGCTCGGCCGCTTTCACATAGCCGAAAGTACGGAACGCATGGTCCGTCGAACGGGCGGCTCCCTCTGCGACAGTGACCGTCCCTGCGCCGAGCTCGTCCAGCAGTTCCAGCACGGGAAGCACCGCATCCGCCTGGGTCGAAGCGAGCGAGTCGGTCGATGACAGGAAATTCGGCTTGACCAGTACCGGAGGTCTGACCTTCCCGGCGATATCGTCATGGACGAGATCAAGGGCTGCGCGGACAGCCTCATACCGTGAAGAGCCCCGCGCAACAGCGACTCGGGGCTTCCGATCCGGGTCACGAGAGTTCATAGACGTTTTCTCAAGGATACTTAATCACTGTCAGTAACACAACACAATTACGGAAATATTTCTACGGGCAACCACCAGAACCTCCTGATGTCGCCACGGACACAACCAGTCTTTACCACGAAATCATACCGGAATCGTCGCAAGACTCCCTGATATATTCGACGTCATGAAACAGTAAAAGGCTCCCGTTATCATGAGAGCCTTCTGCTTGGTTAATAATACGGAACATTTTCGTCAATCACAACAACATCAGCTTTCCCTGACAACCGCCTGGGCGGCAGCAAGGCGCGCTATCGGGACGCGGTACGGTGAACAGGATACATAATTCATCCCGACACGGTGACAGAACTCGACAGACGCGGGATCTCCGCCATGCTCGCCGCAGATGCCGACTTTGAGGTCCGGTCTCGCGGAACGGCCTTTCGTGATACCCATTACGATAAGCTGGCCGACACCTTCCTGATCGAGAGTCAGGAACGGATCGGCAGGCAGGACACCCTGATCGAGGTAGACCTTGATGAATGTGCCAACATCGTCACGGCTGTATCCGAAGGTCATCTGGGTCAGGTCGTTGGTACCGAAGCTGAAGAATTCTGCATCACGGGCTATCTGGTCGGCGATGAGCGCCGCGCGCGGTATCTCGATCATGGTGCCGACCATGTAGTCGAAATCAATCCCGGACTGCTTCATTATCTCCCTGGCAACACGGTCAATGATGCCCTTGAGAATGGTGAACTCCTTCGTAGTGCCGATGAGCGGTATCATCACTTCAGGAACCACCTTCAGGCCTTTCCTGTGGCATTCGACTGTCGCCCCGAAGATCGCTCGTACCTGCATCTCGGAAATTTCCTTGAATTTGATACCGATCCGGCAGCCGCGGTTGCCGAGCATGGGATTGAACTCCCTGAGGCTTTCCACTTTCTCCTTGATCACCTCGAGGCTGAGACCCATTTCCTCTGCCATTTCCCTCTGCTGATCTTCCTCATGGGGCAAAAACTCGTGCAGGGGCGGGTCGAGGAGACGTATGGTCACGGGACGGCCTCCCATTGCTTCGAAGATACCGATGAAGTCGCCTTTCTGCATGGGTTCGAGCTTGGCGAGCGCCGTGCGGCGGCCCTTTTCATCCCCGGCAAGAATCATCTCGCGGATAGATCTGATCCGGTCGCCTTCAAAAAACATGTGCTCGGTACGGCAGAGCCCGATGCCTTCCGCTCCCATCTCGACAGCCTTCGACGCATCGGCGGGAGTATCAGCGTTGGTGCGGACTTTCAACCGGCGGATCGAATCGGCCCAGCCCATGAACTTTGCGAAGTCGCCGGATATTCCAGGAGGCATAGTCTCGACACGGCCTTTCAGGACTTCACCGCTCGTACCATCGATGGAGATATAGTCACCGGCCCTGATGACCTCACCGTTGGCGGTGAACAGGCCTTTTGAATAATCGATGACGATGTCGCTGCAGCCCGCCACACAGCATCTGCCCATGCCACGTGCAACGACCGCCGCATGCGAGGTACGTCCCCCGCGTGCTGTGAGAATACCCTGCGCGGCGTTCATCCCGCCAATATCTTCAGGCGAGGTCTCAATACGGACGAGAATCACCTTTTCGCCTGCTTCCGCCTGTTCAATAGCATCATCTGCATGGAAAACAACTTTTCCGGTCGCGGCGCCCGGGGAAGCCGGAAGCCCCATTCCGAGCACAACCGATTTTTTCTTCGCCACAGGGTCGAACTGCGGATGCAGAAGCTGGTCGAGCTGTTCCGGATGGATGCGCATGATTGCGGTCTTTTCGTCGATCAGCCCTTCCGCGACCATATCGATAGCAATCTTGAGAGCCGCCTGAACTGTCCGCTTCCCGGTGCGGGTCTGAAGCATCCAGAGCTTTCCCTTCTCGATGGTGAATTCGATGTCCTGCATGTCACGGTAATGTTTTTCGAGTTTCAGATATATGTCCTCGAGCGTCTTGTACGGTCCGGGCATGAGAGATTCGAGGGTCACCTGCCCTTCACCGGTGATCGACGATGCGTTGACGGGTTGTGGAGTGCGGATCCCGGCGACGACGTCCTCGCCCTGTGCGTTCACGAGATACTCACCAAAAAACCGGTTGGCGCCAGTCGCGGGGTCGCGGGTGAAAGCAACTCCGGTGGCGCAGTCATCACCCATGTTGCCGAACACCATGGACTGCACATTCACCGCTGTCCCCCAGTGTTCTGGAATACTGTTCAGCTTACGGTATGTGATGGCGCGGGCTCCCATCCACGAACCGAATACGGCGTTGATGGCTCCCCAGAGCTGTTCCTCGGGATTCTCGGGGAAATCCATACCCCTCCGCTCCTTGATGAGCGCCTTGAACCGGACAACCATGTCTTTCAGGTCGTCGGTGGTCAGGTCGGTATCGTACCGGGCGCCGACCTCCTTTTTCTTGGCGTCGATGACGACTTCGAACGGGTCTTCTTCGTTCTTTTTCTCCGGTTTCAGACCCAGCACGACATCGCCGTACATCTGGACAAACCGGCGGTATGAATCATAGGCGAACCGCTCGTTGCCAGAAACATTCGCAAGGCCCCTGACTGTTACATCGTTCAGCCCGAGATTCAGAACGGTATCCATCATGCCGGGCATGGATGCGCGCGCTCCCGAACGGACAGACAGGAGAAGCGGGTCGTCAGGATCGTTGAATTTCTTCCCCA
>Ga0315284_10002482_pt1 | contig 26385 bp, 25 predicted proteins | sample YL17G09_16_MG_FD_203696 | JGI IMG/M metagenome (GOLD analysis project Ga0315284, IMG submission 203696) | Sediment microbial communities from Yellowstone Lake, YNP, Wyoming, USA - YL17G09_16 | ecosystem: Environmental > Aquatic > Freshwater > Lake > Sediment | place: USA: Wyoming | collected...
ACTTGCCGCGGGAATCACGATACCCCTCGGCGGATTTATCCATTTCCGTGAATTCCGGGGAAAACAGGCTCTCATCACCTTAATCCAGACACTCTATTCAATTCCAACCGTCATCGTTGGTCTTCTGGTCTATTTCCTGTTATCCCGGAGTGGTCCGCTCGGGTTTTTAGGATTGCTCTACTCCCCTGAAGGTATGATCCTGGGTGAGGCCGTGCTTATTATTCCGATTATTTTGGGCCTTGTCATTACGGCACTGTTGGGAATTTCCCGGAATATCCGGGACACGATTGTATCCCTTGGTGCCACAGAATTCCAGGTTATTCTTGAGATCATCAGGGAAGCCCGGTTTGCCATATTGGCAGGAGTGATTCTTGGATTCGGGAGGGCTATCTCAGAAGTGGGTGTTGCCATGATGATCGGGGGAAATATCCGGGGAGAGACCCGTGTACTGACCACCGCAATTATGCTTGGAACCGGCATGGGAGAATTTTCGCTGGCATTCGCACTGGGTATTATCCTGCTTGCCATTTCCATGATGGTCGTAATCCTCATGAAGTTCATTTCCCGGAGGTATGAGCCATGATCAGGATCGAAGCGGTTACCAAAAAATTCGGTGACACTGAAATTCTCAAAACAATCAGCCTCAAGGTCCTGAAAGGGGAGATTTTTACCCTGATCGGCCCGAGTGGGAGTGGAAAGACAACGCTTCTTCGGCTTATCAACCTCCTTGACACCCCCACAACCGGGAAAATTGTTTTTGACGGTACTGATACTTCCGATAATGAAAAGGTACGACTTTCGGTTCGCAGGCGCATGGGCATGGTCTTCCAGAAACCCGCGGTGCTCAATACTACGGTGGCAGAGAATGTTGCATTCGGTCTGAAATTCCGTGGGGTGGAAAAATCGCAGATGGAAAGCCGCGTCCATTCTGCACTTGATCTTGTAGGACTTCCCGACTTTTCAAAAAGGAAGGCAATAACGCTCTCAGGTGGGGAGATGCAGCGTGTTTCGATCGCCCGTGCGATGGTCACTGAACCGGATGTGCTTTTACTGGATGAACCAACGGCAAATCTTGATCCCGTATCCTCAGAGATCATCGAGAACCTCATTCTCCACATCAACAAGGAACTGCATACCACCATAATCCTCTCAACTCACGATATGATACAGGGCCAGCGTCTTGCAGACCGTATCGGGGTAATCATGGATGGCATGATTGTCCAGGTGGGCACAACCAACGACATCTTCTACCAGCCCGCTGGTAAAGACATCGCACGATTTGTCGGCATCGACACAATCCTCAAAGGTGTGGTGAAAACAAACGACGGGGGGCATGCCGAAATTGAGATAGGGAGTGCTCTATTCGAAGCGATTACGTCCATCCGGCCTGGTCAGCGTGTTGCACTCTATATACGCCCGGAGGAAGTCACTCTCATGCTTCCGGAGTCCGGTTCAAAAAAGACCAGTGCACGCAACCAGCTTTCCGGAACCATTACCAGAATGGTGCAGCTCGGACCGTTCATCCGGGTTACCGTGGACTGCGGCACACTCCTCATTGCACTGATTACACGGAGGTCGTGCAATGAACTTGGGCTTGCAGTTGGAGCAGTGGTCACGGCAGGCGTCAAAGCCACAGCCATCCATGTTATCCCGGATTCAGGCTGATGGGTTTCTTTTGGTAGTCCATGCGGTGGAAAACTGCAAAGAGTTAAACACTCTAATACGAGAACGCCTAATAATTGGACGATGCGCTGCACGATTCTTGCCAGCGGGAGCAAAGGCAACTGCGTTTTCCTCGAAGGACAGAGCGGGGCACTCCTTCTGGATGCAGGGCTGAGCACAAAAGAGACGCTCCAGCGAATAAACGGGGCATCCTTTGATGCCGGGCAGATCGGCGCTGTGCTGGTCACTCATGAACATGGCGACCATATCAAAGGTCTGGACGTACTCACCCGTCGTCTCGATATCCCGGTCTATGCAACGGAAGGGACACTTCACGATTTCCTTTTCCACCGGCGCACTTCAGATAAACCGATCGACCACCGGGTATGCCGGTATCATGAACGGTTTGAGATAGGGGATTTTGTGATCGAACCGTTTGCCACCTCCCATGATGCTGCCGAGCCGTGCGGATTTATCATCAGGGAAAACGGTGTCAGGTTTGGGTACTGTACCGATACCGGTATTATTACCCCTTACATGCTCGACCTGCTCAGGCGTTGTGATGCGATCGTGCTCGAAAGTAACCACTGCCCGGATATGCTGGAGAACGGACCCTATCCCGAATCACTGAAACGAAGAATCCGTTCAAAACGAGGGCACCTGTCCAACACCGCTGCTGCCCGGTGCCTGCAGATGCTGGGAAAAGACGTGCCGCAGGTAATCCTTGCCCACCTGAGCGAGATGAACAACACGCCGGAACGGGTGATGGCGAGTGCCCGGGAGGGGCTCGGACTCTTCTATGAGGAGAAGACGCTCGTTATCGCCACCCAGCGCGGAACATCCGGTTCCTGCCCGCAGTGGATAACATTTTAAAAAAAAGGTGGTTTCCCGATTGATAGTGTTTAATCGGGGCTGAAATATTTTTAGTTCCCATCGTGATCGTCTCTGCACAAAGAGTATATGACACATTTTAAAAAGGGATGTATCTGTCTCGCTACCTGAACGCTGTGTCGAGTGCTTCGCCTAATTCCCTGAACCCGTAGGGTTTGATGATTGCAGACACAAAACCGAACGAACGGTATTCAACGATCATCGGATCGGTGGTGTACCCGCTCGATATGATCGCCTTCACGTGGGGATCAAGGGCGACCAGTTTCGGGAGCGTCTCCTGTGCGCCCATACCGCCGGGGACAGTAATATCGAGTATCACTGCATCGAATGGTACTCCGGATGCCATTGCCCCGGCATAAAGATCCACGGCAGCCTCGCCTTGATGAGCTACGGCAACCTCGTACCCGAGGAACCCGAGCATCTCGCCTGTTGCTGACAGGATATCTTCGATATCATCCATGAGCAGGATCTTCTTTTTACCTGTTCCAACAGGTTTCAAAAGAAGGTGTTGCTTAGGTTTCCTGCTGGTGACCGGGACACGACGGGTTGCCGGAAGACCGATCACCCCTAAGAGATCGGAGGTCCCGGCCTGCGGTATCTCACTACTGGAACAGGTAAGCATCTGTTGGGACAGTTCCCGGGCACGATGTACGCTCTCCTCGGCACGGTTCAGCCGATCATAGCCGGGGCTTCCTTTTCGGACCTCCATCTTTGCCAGCTGGACATTTGCCAGGAAGGAAGACAGGATATTGTTGAAATCATGGGCAATTCCCCGCATCGTCAGGTTGAGTGATTCCAGTTTCCGTGTCGTGATCGCCTCGTATTCCCTTTTTTTGCTCTCTGCAGCATCAAGGAAGGTGATGACGATGCCCGCAATAGTCTTGTCGGTGTCAAAAATCGGTTCAAGATGGACCGTAAATAAAGAGATCTCACCCACCTTTGACCTGACTTCCACATTCTCGGAAGTCTCGCCCGGAGAACCGGATTTGATCATGGCTTTCATTGATGCGTCAAGCCGGGAAGCAACGGCCGGATCGCCACATACAAAGACACTGCTGACCTCTTTCTCTTTCGCCTCATCCTCGGTACAGCCCAAGAGCTGTGAGGCAGCCGCGTTGATCAGGACAACACGCAGGTCCGGATCGGCAGTGATCACGCCCTCTTCAGCGCTTACACCAGGGTCTCCATCTTCGTGCAGATCCATTTCAAGGGCATCGGTAGCAAGTTTGCGTTCCGTCAGTTCGATAAAATGAAGGAGCCGGTGCAACCGTGCATTGGTCTTTTTCAATTCGGCAGTACGCCGTGCGCTCACAGCTTCGAGATGTGCACGGTATTTTTTTAACTTTTCACCAGACTCCCGGACCCGCTTGTCCGCATGGTGCTGGCAGAGGGCGATTTCCAGTGCGATCCGCAGGTCGTATTCTTCGAACGGTTCGACAATATACCCGTAGAGTACGTTGACCTTTGCCCGGACCAGCATCTCCTCATCATCGCAGGACGTGAGATAAATTACCGGGATATCGTAGCGAGCATGGATCTGTTCTGCGGTGGTAATCCCGTCCATTTCACCGGGGAGGGCACTATTCACCAGTACAATATCCACGTGCCCCGCGGCAGCCTTTTCTAATGCTTCTGCTCCGTCCGATGCAGTGGCCGGGATTAGGTACCCGATCTTTTTAAGCTTTGAGGACATCTCCTTTGCAATAACCGGATTGTGCTCAACGATCATCACACGGATTTTTTTCTTCATCATACACCCATTTTTTTACCATCTTCTTGATTTTCCGATTGTGTACCGTACCCTGATTTCATATGGTCGTCCGCGTCAGGTATTTTTGATCTTCAGCATCTTCATGCAATACTGGTCGATCGAGTCGATCAAAGCCTTTTTCGCCTGTTTTACCTTTTTTTCGTCATCTGAAAAGAAATCATGCGCTACATATTCAAGCAGGGTTACGAAGTAGTGCTGAGTGCCGAACTTCATCTTGATTTCATCGAGGCAGGCAAGTGCCTCGTACTGTTTACCGCTCATCAGTTCAAATTCAAAATCGAGAAGGAGAAGTGCATTCTGCGGAATGTTCTTGATCAGGGCCAGTTTCCTGAAGCGGTAGTAGGACTCGGGCCGGGCCGTGATGATCGAGAGTTTAAGCCCGAAGTAGACAGGCTCAATCTCATCAGGGTATTGCTGGATCATCCTCCTGACAACCCCTGCGACTCCACCGGCATCCCGGCTCTCGAGCTTGAACTTATACTGTTCCCGCAGGAAGTACATGTCTGAATAGAACCGCTCGATCGCCAGATTCAGAAGTTCCTCTTTGATATCCCGCTTGCCGTCTTTTGTTGCTTTCTCAATCCCGATCCGGAGATATTCCCGTTCTTCGGGAAACCATTCAATTGCCTGGTTGATCATGAACCAGAAGATCTTCGTGATAGTGGGATCTTCCCCAAGATCCATCTCCCTGAGCCGGTTCACCGGGGGGTTTAACCGTGTGAGCTCGATCATCTGCTCACGGGCGTCAAGTATTGATTGTTTCGGGCGATGGAGGGAAGTGTCTTTATCCGATGCATTTCCCTGCCGGGTGGAGAGAACGAAATAGCAATAGGCAATAGCCGGGCAGATGAGGGCATCGGCAGTCTTGTATTTTTTAAGGAGCTCGATCGCATCAGGGTAGTTTCCCTGGTTGATCATCTTCAGGCCGAGCATGATCTCGTAGAGTGCTTTTCCGGTATTCCTGCGCTTGTTCCTTTCTGCATAATCAAACAGTTTCTCAATAAACGCAATCTCGCCGGACCGTTTGCTCACATCCAGCACTCTGACCGTGATGCTGTCGATGAACCTGTCGTGGAGTTCATCGCTGACATCAGGAAGGGTTTTTTCGAGTATAGTAATGATATGACCGTAAAAAACAGGAACATTCACATCAATTTTATCAATGTTTTTGTCAATATAATCGAAAAATTCGCGTTTGATCTGGTCGAGCTTAAGCCTGACGATCGCATCGGGCTGCCACTCTTCGTCCATATATCTCAATTACGTTCGCGGGTTAATAAATTTTTTAAAACAACGGGGGGGGATAGTCCTCTATCAACCGATTTTTACCAAAAACTGGTGAAACCCGACCTGTTCGTAATGATAAAACATCAAAACGTTAATCCCTCTGCCAAAGCAAGATCTAAAAAAGAGAAACGTCATGCTTTTTATGGACTTTTCCCGTGCTTGCGAACAACTGGAAGGGACTTCCGGGCGTCTTGAAATGATTGATATCATCAGTCGTTTTCTTCCCAACCTGACACCAGAAGAACTTCCGGTTTTTGTCCGGTTTGTTATGGGCCGGATTTTCCCTGACTGGAGCTCACGGAAACTGGGTATCGGCCCAAACCTCCTGTATGAAGCAATCAGCTATGTTGCTGGCATAAAAAAAGAACAGGTGATCGAGAAAATCAACACTACGGGAGACGCCGGGCGGGCTGTAGAGGAACTGCTTTTTATCAAGTCGCAGACTACCTTTTTTCATGAAGACCTGGACCTCGTCCGTGTGTATGCCGAACTCATCGCGATTGCCGAACTGGAAGGAAAAAAGTCCCAGCGGGAAAAACTGCTGGCGGTCCGCCGTCTCCTGGGCAATGCTCACCCGCTTGAAGGGCGGTACCTGGCAAGGATCATGCTCGAAGAACTCCGTATCGGTGTAGGGGAAGGCAGTGTCCGGGACGCGATCGCGAAAGCATTTTCAGTGGATCCTGCACTCGTTGAGCATGCGATGCAGGCATTGAATGATGTGGGGGAAGTCGCACGGCTCGCCAAACTTGGCCCCGGTGCATTACAAGACGTTCGCATTACCCAGTTTCACCCTGTGCGGATGATGCTTGCCCAGCAGGGAACAATCGCGGATATGATCAAGGAGCACGGGCAGATCGCTGCCGAGTTCAAGTATGACGGCTCCCGGTTCCAGTTTCACAAAAAAGGCAACTGGGCGAGGATGTACTCCCGCCGGCTTGAGGATGTGACCGTGGCACTACCCGATGTGATCGAGGCACTTCTGGCAGTGACCGAACACGATGTGATCCTCGACGGGGAGATTATTGCAATTAAAGATGGAAAGCCTATGCCGTTCCAGTCCGTGCTCCGGAGGTTCCGGCGCCGTCATGACGTGGCAGAGGCGCAGGAAGCGATCGAGCTGGTCCCCAATGTCTTTGATATCCTCTATCTTGATGGTGAGACGATCATCGACCTGTCCTTTTCTGAACGCAGGAAGATACTAAATGAAGTGGTGAACAGGTTTGTCGCGCCTCAGGTGGTCAGCAGCGATCCCGGGGAGATCGAAAAGATGTATAACGAGGCACTCGCTGCCGGTCATGAAGGGATTATGATCAAGGTTCCCGCTTCAGCCTACACTCCGGGTCAGCGGGGTAAGAACTGGATTAAGATTAAACCTGACGTAGATACCCTTGACCTTGCAGTGATTGGCGGAGAATGGGGTGAGGGGAAGCGTGCGCATGTCTTTGGGTCATTCCTCGTCGCATGCCAGGATGGGGGAAAACTTATCGCGCTCAGCCGGGTGGCAACCGGGTTTTCCGACGAGCAGCTTTTCGAGGTTTATGACCTGCTGAAAGACCGTGTCATAAAAAAATCCGGCAAAGAAGTGGCGTTTGAACCCGGCCTGGTGTTTGAAGTGGGATATGCTGAACTCCAGATCAGTCCCACGTACGAAGGTGGATTTGCCCTCCGTTTCCCGAGATTTATCCGGATCAGGGACGATAAGGATATCTTCGAGATTGAAACGCTTGAAAGCATCCGTGACCGGTACAACCGGCAGGCGAAATCGGCACAGGCATATCAGAAATGAAAAAGTGTCCGCTGCGTGCGGAGTTCCGGGATCAGTGTACTGTGGAGTGTCCAGGTATCAGATCCCATAATGGCAGAAGCCTGCCCGACAGCACTATCGAGGGATTCGCAGATGACGGGGGGATTTCGCATCGCCTTTCTTGCAGCTTCACGAATCACCCATGTGCCAAGCGGTGCCCAGTAATCACAAGAGATGCTCCGGATAATAATCACACGGGCTGACCGCTGTTCAGTCTTAAGATATTCACAGGCTGCCAACCGTGCGGAATAGTAAGCCCCCGATATCGGGGAATAACCCTTCTTTGTCATCCCTTCACGGTCCTGCACAATAACCTCCTCTTCCCCACCCCACAGTGACTGCCGTCCCCAGCACTCGATCATCTCGTACTTCCAGTCGCCCGGGACGAGGATACCGATGATCCTGTTCCCAAAAATTTCTCCGGTGAAGAGACGTATCTCTTCAATCGGGGGATAGCGTGTGATCTCTTTTTTAAGATGCATGGACAGGGTATCATCAACGGCAGTGATCGCCCATCGCGTGGGAACGAATCTCCGTCGTTTGCCAAGGAGACCTGCGGTCATCAGGTTTGAGATCTGGTACACATCAATTGCAGATTCACTGAGCGCAACACAGGCATCAGTCGCAATGATATCCGTATCGGACGTGATACGGTCAACAACCCGTTCGACCCGTGCATTGCCAAGTATATCAATTTTTTTTACTGAACCGGCAAACCCGACCGGTGCAATCGTTCCATCAAAATTGAGACTGAAGGTGACCGGTTTTTCAAATGCGACATCCACATCAAGGGGTATCGTGGAGAGTGCGATCTCCTGCAGGTTGCCGGAGACCGCGTGAAGTGCTGAATTCCCGCGGATGGTCCGGGCACGGATACCAACGATATCCTCCATCCCGAGGTTGTGAGCGAGCCAGTCCGGGGGGTTATCACTGTCGTTGATGAGCAGCGGTCCGCCATGCATATCAGGATAGCCGAAACTCCCGATGAAGATCGAAGGGGACCTTCCCTGGTAACTGCTCGCAGGTTTCAATACAACCTGTGCATGGAACCGGCTCACAATGGGGCAGCGGGGCAGCCCGCACAAGCCCTTTCCCTTGCACGCAGCACACTGCATCACCAGTCTTCCCTCATATCAATGACAATACGTGCCCGCGTATCGAGATACTCGATCATCTCCTTCACCCATTCATCCCAGACGATCCGGGAATCCGGCACTTTCCTGGCGATCTCCTTACCTACATCGTCATCCCGTTCACCCAGCACCTCTACAACTACGGAGCCGGGAGCAAATGCGGACGGGACGATTGCATCCCTGTCACCATCTACAATCCCAAGCACAGGAATTCCACGGTGAGAACAGATATGCCCACATACACCTGTCGTATCATCCCCAATCGCTAGCACGCCGCAGCAGTCTTCCGGCATCCTCGAGTAGAGCTCATGACCACAGTGATCGATCACAAGCACACGCCCGTTGCAGGGCGCCCTGCCTTTTATCCGGGGTGCTGCTGACCTGATTGATCCACTCTTGCACCACGCGGTACTGATGTCGAAGTTCCTGCTCAATGATAACTTCTCCAGCCCATGCGGTTTGGGATCCAGACCGGAAAGGGGTTCAACCCGGTATCCGGTACTCCGGAGGACGACTTCTTCTTCGGTAGCCCGTCCGATGACGATACCATTCACATATACCGCTTCACCAGGAATACATCCCCGGATCTCCCGCACATTTTCCTGCCTTTGAACGGTGCTTTTTTGTGACTTTTTCCCAAATCCCGTGAGACACGAAAGTAACATTGCCAGTTCTTTGTCCCCGTTGTTCCAGCAATAGATGATCCTGCTCGAGCACTCGAGATGCACAAGCCCGTTATCTAAAAGGCGGGATGCAACAATATTCCCAAATATCTCCCCGGTTTTTGCAGTTTTTCCCCGGTTTGCAAGAAACACCGGATCATCCAGTGCAAGAATAACCCTGCTCGGGGGTTGTGCATTGAATTCTACCGGTAACCCCGATTCCTCTGCAGCAGTCCTTGCCATAACTCCGGCGACAACGATACGTTTTGGGGAGACCACATCCATAAGCCACGCTACATCCCCGCGGTCAAATATTTCAGGACCGTGAACAACCATAACCACTGAATCCGGGAGCGTATTCATGGATGAGCCTTTTTAATTATGGGTCCTGAAAATCTGGTATGGCCTGGCACACCTTTTTAAAAAAATGCATCTACCGGTCTACACTGTTGATAGCTGATGGCCCGTAGTTCTTATAACACGATTCTCTGGTTCCGTAAACGAAACCCGCCATCCCACGTCATACCGTGCACTGCATTCCGGGCAGAGGAGAATCACCTGGAAGACTTCCCGCGTGGATTTGACCGGGGAGTCTTTTCCGGCATGCACCTTGAGAAATGAAGTGTGAAACCCGTACTCATACCCGCATGCAGGGCAAACCCGGAGTTCGTCTTCAATTTTGATGTTTTTTATTTTACTAGTAACCGGCATGATAAGATCCCCATTGAAACATTACGTTCGGGTCACCGTATTAAGGTTGCCGGTGTTTTGCAACAGTGATGATGACCCCAGCGGCATTCCTCCTGCCATTGATCGATGCGTGAACAAGCCGGAATGGCTTGGGGCAACAGGTCATCGTCTCGGCAATTTTTCTCTCCAGCACGTCCAGTGTCATATGTCGCCCGTCGATCGATGTGCCTGCTCCCATATCCACGATCTTTTTTGCATTATTCTGCTGCTCCGGGTGATTCGGGTCCATGATGATCAGCACCGCTTTTTCAAAGAGCAGGGCTTCGTGCAATGTGGTAAGTCCTCCATGTACAATCGCAATTTTTGCCCTGGCAAGGTGCTCGTAGAGATCCGGAACATACCCATGGGATACGAAATTGCCGGAAGAATCCGGTAGTACATTCCCGGTATAAAAGACATCAAAGAAGAGGTCTTTGCGCCGGTCGGAGATCGTCTTTAACATCTGGTACATCGGGAGTTTGTACGGTTCACCACCAAAACTGGTGAAGATGGTTTCCTGGGCGGATGTGTACCGTGCCGGATCAAATTCAAAAAACGGCCCGGTAAACACGTACCGCTTTTCCTCGCCTTTCGGAATGACCAGATTATATTCGCTGATTGTATCCGGTGCCGGATAATCAGGGACGATAACCTTGCTCGAAATGCGGATGTATCTCCTTATGAGAAAATTGAGGGTCTTCCAGACCGGGTTTGTCGTTCCATTGGGCCCGTTGAAGTGGTTCTGGTTTGTAATGAATACAACCGGTGTCTTTTCGAGCCGGGCTGCAAGCACACCGCCGTACATGGTGTCGCATACCACACAATCGAAGTGATGTTCACGGATGAGTTGTCGGACACTCAAGACCGATCTCATCATATCAAACATGATCCATTTCGAGCACCAGAGTGTCTTTTTCATGCTGAAGAAACCGTTTTCCCCTTCAAGACAGACTTCGCGGTGTGTCCGGTGCAGGTTGCTGCACTTCTGCTGTTCCATGAAATTATATGATTTCCCGTAACCGGCAAAATGAACGGTGTGTTCCTGCTGCTGCAGGTAATGGCCAAGATGGAGACAACGGGATGCGTGCCCGAGCCCTTCGCCGCAGACAACAAAAAGGATCTTCATGGTGGTTCCTGTTCAAAGAATATGTACTGGCAAATGATGAAATATCAGGTGAATCCCCCGGATTCCGGGGACTGTGGTGCCCGACCAGCCGTGTCTTCATCGGGGATAAGGATCCATGCAAGAATATAGACTACAATACCCGTTCCAAAAGACAGGACGGTTACTACCGCCCAGATAAGCCGGATAACCGTGGGGTCGATATCAAGGTGTTCACCAAGACCGGCACAGACTCCGCCAAGGATCCGTTCTTTTTTTGAGCGGTACAATCTCTTCATGCTAAAAATATTGTTTTTTCACCAATAAAGGTAATGGAAAAAAATCGATTTCCCGGACACCCGGGAGAAGAATCTAATACTGCTCGCGGTTCAAGGCATAATGGGAAGTAATTACTATAACCGGTGAGGCGGGTCTCTATAAAATAGCGACGTTTGGTGCCGGCTGTTTCTGGGGTATTGAAGCAGCGTTCAGTAACGTGAACGGTGTTGTAACAACTGCGGTCGGGTACATGGGCGGCACGCTCAAAAATCCAATGTATAAAGATGTCTGTACCGGGCAGACCGGACATGCGGAGGTTGTGCAGGTAACGTATGATCCTTCGATAGTCAGCTACGAACAACTCCTCGATGTTTTCTGGTCAGTCCATGACCCGACACAACTGAACCGGCAGGGTCCGGATAAAGGCACAAATTACCGATCCGTGATCTTTTACCATGACGCAGAACAGGGACGCATAGCCAGAAAGTCCAAAGAGGCTCTTGAGGCTTCCGGTGCATTCAGGTTTGGCAAAATTATGACCGTGATCATGCCGGCACCGGAATTTTACCGTGCGGAAGAATACCACCAGCAGTATTACAAAAAACAAGGGGGGAAGTGTGGCTGCGGCATTTAGGAATCACCAATTTTTTTATGGATCCATATTCGAACTGAGGCGTGGTGGACCTGCAGGAATGCCCGGGGAATGTCCGTAAAGTCAGGATCATCACCTGCCCTGAACAGGTTTGACTAAAAAAAGCAATCAAAATAATCAAGTGAAAAATATCAGCTCATGACGTAATCCGGAAAAGAAATCGTTTGACTATGTTGTATTAAGCGCACACACATTGTGTGCACTGCACTGTTCAGCACTCATTTCCGGTAACGAAACTTTAACAACCTTTCCTGTCGTAGCTATTGGCACTATGTGGAAGGCAGTCGGGATCGATGCGTGGCTCGCTGGCAGGAAGTCAAGCCTGGAAGATGTTCGCGCCACCGTAACAGAGATCATTGGCCGTGTGCAGAACGAGGGGGATGCTGCACTTAGAGATCTTGCAAAGAAGCACTGTGTGCTGACCGACATTGCCGTGTTGGATGAAGAGCGGGAGGAAGCCTACGAAAAGGTTGATGTACATATCATCGAGAGCCTTGTCGAAGCGCATGCACGCATCGAGCGCTTCCACGAACTCCAGAAACCCCGTGACCTCTGGCTGCAGGAGATGGAGCCCGGTATTGTGCTGGGCGTCAAGACCACCCCTTTGAACCGCGTAGGGCTTTACATTCCCGGCGGCCGGGCTGCTTACCCGTCATCCGCTCTTATGTGTGCGGTGCCTGCCCGCGTAGCAGGAGTAAAGGAGATCTGCGCCTGCTCCCCGCCCCCCATCAAACCGTTAACGCTCGTTGCGCTGGACATTGCCGGTGTCACCGAGATCTATAATGCCGGTGGTGCGCAGGCAGTCGCCGCTATGGCGCTGGGTACTGAATCCATCAGGCCGGTACAGAAGATTGTCGGGCCGGGAAATGTGTACGTGACACTCGCAAAGATAATGCTGCGCGAACATGTGGAGATCGACTTCCCGGCAGGCCCCAGCGAGATCGGGATCATTGCCGATGATACCGCCGACCCCCGCATTGTTGCCGCCGATATCCTTGCCCAGTCCGAACATGATCCCAATGCTGCCTGTATCCTGATCACCACCGACAAAACCCTCCCGGCAAAAGTCGGCCGCGAGATTGAAGCGATGACAAAAGTTGCACCGCGGAGAGAGATCATCGAGCAGGCGCTCAGGAACTCCGGCTACATGGTAGTCAGCACCATGGAAGAGGCGATGGAAGCTTCTGACGCTGTCGCCCCTGAGCACCTCTCAATACAGGTCGCTGACCCCTTAACCGTTGTCACCCGGGTGAAGAACGCAGGTGCGATCTTTGTCGGGCGCTACTCGGCGGTTGCCTGCGGCGATTACGCCGTGGGGACCAACCATGTGCTCCCGACTGCAGGGTACGCCAAAACCTACTCAGGACTCGATGTGAATCATTTCTGCAAGACGGCATCCGTTGAGATGATTGATAAAAACGGTCTTGAGGCCATCGGGGATATTGTAGAGACCATTGCAGAGGCAGAAGGTCTGTACGCCCATGCCCGGTCAGTCAGAATCCGGCGGTAGTGTTAGGGTAAGAAACGGCCCCGGATACGAATCAATCGGATTCACTCCGGAATCATGAAAATCGATTAGGTACGAGAGTCCCCCGCCTCAGGGCCTCTCCGAGGCACGGCGGGGCAAGGAGGTTTTTTGCATTTTCAGTCACTTAAACCGCCGCGGGGGCGCCCCGTCGGGGGCGGCGGCGTTCATCGCAATTGTAAAAAATGGACATTCTCCTGTAATATTCGAATAATACGATCTTTATAGGAAATTCTATTGATACGGATAACTCGGAATTTTATCTGTTTACTAATCAGCAGTGAATTATTAAAAAAATTTTGAAAAGGATTGTTACCTTCTTTCTTCCCGCCGGTGGGATCCCCACAATCCCAGAGCTGCTGCAACTCCAACCGCAATAACCGGGATAGCGGGTTTTAGCGGGGTTTCGGTTACGGGTTTATCTGATGCGAGAAACTCTACTTCGGCTGTGGCCACATCTTCCCTTCCACTTCTTAAACGATCGACTGGCGAACTTACGACATATACGGTGTATTTTCCCGCGCTCATCTCTCCAAGAATAACAGACGTATCCCAGGTATATGTCCAGCTGCCATCACTGAGTCGTACGGGTGCTGTAGTGAATAATCCGCGTCCTGCAGGGATATTGAGATTATCCAGGGTAACCCCCCGTGTATCAAGATCCGGGCCTGTCACAAAGAGATAAACGGCGATTGTCGTGATGCCCGAGACGGTCCCGTTGATCGTGACAACATCACCAATATGTGCCTGTTGAGGTGATGCGGAGATGGTAAGTATTGTTGAGGCTGCGACAGGAGTGGTAACAACCCAAATCAACGCTGCAGTAATAATCAGAAGGCACGCCCATCTCATGCCGGTACGTTGTACTTTTAATACGTATAACCTTGTCATACCGGGGTGATCAGAACCTGACCACCATCACCGCCTCTTCTTCTTTTTTGAGTTCTCCTTTGAGATGTTCAGTATCAAAATCATAGGCATCTGCAGGATTATAATCCTCATAGAGTTCGCACTTGTCGAGCACATCGACAAATTCTTTTAAAAATATCCTCGGGATAACATCCACCCGTCCTCCGAATCGTGTGGTGATTTTCTTGATCATCGCACGGATGAACCGGTGCGAGATCCGCTCCCGGTCCGGCTCTGCGTATGCCTGTGCATAGACATCCACTACCTTGAGTGCAACCAGTTCGAGTTTTGATGTGTCAAACTTCGCAAGGATAATCTGAGGCTGCCGCGGGTTCCGGTAGGCATCAGTCTGCACTACACTGATCCGATCAAAGAGCGGGGGAACGGAGCGTATGCCCCGTGAACCATCATACATCGCAGGAGTTCCGGTAAAGAGGAAGTAGCAGCGTGACATATCTCCGCGGTCAAGTGCATCAATAATCTGCACGAGCGTCTGGTAACCCTTTTCCCGCTGGTTGCGCTGGAGACCCTGCGTAGTTTCCATCTCGTCTACCGCAATGGCGATGCCCCGGTAACCTGCCCCGTGGATGATGGCAACGAGCCCGCGGAGGAAAATAAAGGCAATGGTGTCATCGATATCACCCCGGATGCCTGCTTTCTGTTTGAAGTCCCTGCCGATATTGGGTTCAGCGGCGATCCATCCCAATGCTGACTGGGCAAGCTGGAATTCACCGGCATTGTTCGCCTTGTAATAGGTGCGTAATGCAGCAGCAAGTGCGGAGTTTACTTCGCTGATACCTGATAGAGATGCTTCGATCTCCCGCTCGGTTGCTGCTTCAAGAGCAGTATCTTCCCCTTCGCTCCCGCTTACAGAAAGTAAGCGCTCTTCAATGGAAAAGAGCCAGTTGTCGATGATGGTTTTGATGGCATGCTCCTCATCGTTTGTCCTGAGGTTCGCACAGACCTGCTGGTAGATCCCTTTGAGTTTATAGAGCGGTGTTGAGGAGGAAATGACGACATGGGTAGTGACAAAACCTTTAGTGCGTGCGATCTCAAGGGCCCGCGCAACGAGGAATGTCTTGCCACTCCCGTACTCGCCCCGGATAAATTTTGTGTCGCCGCCTCCCTGCGCCACGTAATCCAGCTGTTTTCCGATTACGCCCTCTTCAACATCGAGACCAACGGCTATACGCTCAAGGCCGCTTGCAGGAACCGTTCCCCTTCTCAGTGCGTTGATGATATTGATGCTCTCAAGCCGGCGCCGGTCCATCTGTTCAGGTTCCGGTATATTCATAGACCTCTCCATCCTCTCCAACACCTTTCTTGCTGATAAGGGATAACCCCTGAGATGCCGCCTTCTGGACGATCTGGTTCACTATGCCTACCACCCTGCGAGTGCCCAGTAATTTGCGCAGGTCCATCTCGCTGGCTTTCCGGTGCGACCGGAGGAATTCAACGACCTTTTGCTCCTGTTCTGAAAGCCCGAGCTGATCGGTGATGACCTGTGATTTGGGAACTGCAACCGAACGCTTTTTTGTCTGCGGGGCATTCATTATCAGTCGATCGGCGATTGATCGCTCCTTGCATGCCCGGATCAGCTGGAGGTAATCCTCGAGCCTGATGGCGCGGGTATGCGCCGGCATCACGTCTATCCCGCAGAGACAGTAATACTTGCAGCCTGCGTAGTCCGTCTCTTCCTGAGCATTGGTTGCGACAATGAAAAAAGCGATGGCAAGCAGCTCCAACCCTTCTGAGTTTAACGTCGCCCGTCGTTCTTCGAGTTTTTTTATCAGCTGCTCCATCAAGCGTTTTAACTGGTACATCTTCCCCTGCTTATCAAGGATCACGGTTGCCACATGCCCGACATCAGCGCCTTTTTTCACATTGGACAGGATATACAGCATCACTTTTTCGCATTCCCGCTCCTCGTTATGTGCTGATAAGAATTTAGCATAGTCAAGACCTCCGGCCAAAAAGTCAGCCCGGTATGCCCGGTAATACCATGATCGTGCCTCGATCACATTTTCCCGGTCCTCATAGAAACGTGCCGTCTCAAGGAGGCTTGCGACGTTCACATCTTTTGAAACGATAGCAAGGAATCGTCGGGTGGCGTTATCCTCAGGGACATGCGCCTTCAGGTACTGGCGGTACTTACTGATGATGAGGGCAAGCGTGTCCAGGTTATTTTTTGATACCAGTTCATCCCGGATCAGGGTTTCATAGGCAGTAAGTGCTTTTTCCTCCTGGCCAAGTGCTGCGAGAAGATCGCATTCCAAAAGGCGATATAACGGATGATGTACATGTCCAAGGAGGGTTGGGATGAGAGCAAGCGCCTTTCCATAATCCCCTCTGGATTTTAAGAGCAGGATATAATCAAACAGGATTTCCGCATCTGGATCCTCCTGTATACAGGAAGAATATGCCTCGAGTGAGGCCGGGACATCGTACCGCGAAAGAGTATCGAGATATTTGCGGAGCAGGGCGGGATCTTTTGTATCGCGGTACATCCTGTATGCCGATTGGGCTGCTGCATGGAAATTGCCGGTCTTTATAAGTGCATCAACATATTCGTGGGTTTTCACAGCATCCTCTCCTAGTACGGAATGCGTAGTGAGAGCTTCTTCCGGCTCACCAATCTCAATCAGCACCCGCATCAGGTTTTGTACGTCACCGGGTTTTTTCCCCAGCTGTACGAGGCGCCGTAATACCGGGAGTGCCCCCCGGTAGTCCCTGTGTGAGATGAGATACCCTGCATAGCTCCTGAGGGCGTCCTGGTTTGTGGGATCGAGATGAACGGCGGTTGCGAATTCTGCAATTGCACCCTCATCTTTTCGTGCCTCGAGCACTTTTGCAAGGTAGCTGTGGACATAGGATGAATCCGGCATTTTTTGCGCAAGATCCCGGAAAAATACTTCGGCATCTTCGAGTTTACCGGTATAGTAGAGGTTAGTGGCAGCGAGCACTTCAACAGCAGAGTCCCTGCCGCTCTCAAGGAGGATAGTGCAGAGCTGCAATGATTCCTGGTGCCGCCCGTCCTCAAAGAGCCGGAACGCCTCTTTCTTCTGTTCTTCGCGCGTTGCCGGGATCATGGTTGCCGGAAACCAAACCTGATCGTAAAAAGACCTGCAAGCATCCTGATCATATCCCTTTTCTGGACCCGGGAGTCCCCTTTATTCTGCCACGCAATGGGTATTTCGACAACCCGGCATCCTGCACTACGGAGTCTCCAGAGCAGTTCGACATCGAATTCAAATCCCCGGGAAATCATCTTTGGCAATACTGCATCAATTGCTGATTTTTTAAATACCTTTGCCCCGCACTGCGTGTCATGGTAGTCCAGACCAAACAGGATCCTGATGAGCAGGTTGAATGCACGGCTCTCAAGTTGTCGCAGAACGCTCTGGCGCACTTTGAGTGTTGACCCCGATACCCAGCGAGAGCCAATTGCACCGTCAGCGATGGAAAGCGTTAAAAAAAGGCGTTTCATCTCATCGATAGTTGTAGAGCCATCGGCATCGCAGTATCCGACAAGAGGTGACCGGGCTTCCATGAGACCTGCTATCACTCCCCCGCCTTTTCCCAGCCGGTGGTCAAACCGGAGGCAGCGGATAGTCAGATCCCGCCTGCGGGTTGCGATCCTGTCAACCACGTCCGCGGTACCGTCTGTTCCGTCGCATACAACGATCAGCTCACCGTCAAACCCGGTGATAACGTCAAAGAGCGGCGGGATCCGGTCCTCCTCATTGTACGCGGGGATAACAAGACTGTATTTTTCGTCTGGGGAGTTTGTCATGATGTGTAGTAGGGGGTATCGATTGCAGCCTGATGGTCAAAACTATGCATTCAGGAGATGATGCACCGTTTCTTTGTTGTATTCATGCTTACATCCGTGATGTTCATTCCGGTACTTTTCAGCGGGAATCCCCATAACATTACTGGTGTTTGCCGAGGTGGTGTGCCAGTATGGTGCCGGGCCGGTATTTATCTGCCATCAGGAGTGCAGTTTCACGGAGTGCAGTGTGCTCTTTTATGCAGCTCTCCGGTGGCGGGGATTTCCTGAGGATAACCGAGGTGTTCTCGGTGACCTGGATGAGTTCTGTTGCAATGAGGGCGTTAAGCCAGATCAAATCAGCGAGCATCTCTTTAATTTCTGGATCCTGCATACAGCATACGTCGTTTTGCGGACTTTATAAACAGATTGCAGAGGCGGGGAAAGGATAATCTTAATCCCTTTTATTCCAAAATCATGTAGGAGGACAATGTCATATCTGGAAAATATAAAAAAAGACGGAAAGTATGCCAATCCTTTTTTCTGCCTGATGGGGATCGATGTGGTCAGTATAGAGCCGGGAAAAGCGGTACTGAAAATGCAGGTTCGTCCTGATATGCACAACGGTGTCGGGTGGTTACAGGGCGGGATTCTTGCGGCAATTGCAGATGAAGCTATGGCGCTTGCTCTCTATCCGCTGCTTTCCAGAACTGAAGGTATCGCAACCATCTCTGAATCCACAAGTTTCATGAGGGGAGTGCAGGACGGTTGTATTGTTGCAAAAGCTCGCATAATCCGGAAGGGGCGGCGAGTCGCATTTGCAGAAGGAGAAGTATTTAGTGATAATGATGAGATGACGATGCTTTCCCGGACTTCTGCCGCTTTTGCCGTGACGACCAATAAAGACTAAAAAAGAGTTATTTTTTCTTTCCTTTCGTCTTCTTTTCTACTGGTTTTTCTTCTGCAGGTTTCCGGTATTTTAAATAATAAATTGCTCCCACGGCGGCGATGATGAGAATGACAACCAGTGCAATGGTAGTGAGGGGAATTTCCGATGCTGCTGATACCTTTGCCTTTTCCAGACCGTCCATTGCCAGCTTGTTACCCGGATCTGTTACATTTGCCTTACTGTAGGCATCGACAGCATCCTGGAACCTTCCCATTTTGTAGAGAGTGTCACCCTTGTTGATCAGAGTTGTTGTAATGTTCTGGTCAAAGCTGAGTGCCATATCATAGGACTTGAGGGCTTCTGTGTTATTCTCGAGTTTGAAATAGGAATATCCTTTATTGTTCCATAACATGAAATCTTTGGGATAGATCGCCAACCCCTGATCAACGGTCTTGATTGCATCATCATATTTATTCAGCTGAATTAATGCATACGATTTACCCTGGTAGGTATACAGGAGAGCGTCTGATTGTCGGATCATTGTTGTATCTGATGCAAGTGCCTGGTCAAAAAGGTCAATTGCTCTCTGGTACTCATTTGCATTCAGTAACCGCACACCTGCATTGTAAAGGGTAGTCCCGGCATCTTTCGTTTCATTCTCTATCGCTGCAACCGGCTGGACGAAACCGGCAATCAGTAAGAGAATCGCCAGAATGTAAACAAATTTTTTGATTTTCATAGCTATCATATTTGATTTTTTGCACAAATTAAAGTTACTTGTACCGGCATCCGTCCAGGGTAATTATCCTTTTGTGAATCAATTGTCGCGGGGAAAATCCAGCCCATGCCTGCAAAAAACTACCCTCTCACCACGATAAGATAACACTAATAGGGATGGTGAGCAAAATGTAAATCAATCGGGGAGATCACGTGAAGTACATTATTATCACCGGCGGCGTGATGAGCGGATTAGGAAAAGGGATCACTGCAGCTTCTGTCGGGCGCATCCTGAAGAACCGTGGCTACCTGGTAACAGCGGTCAAGATCGATCCCTACCTCAATATTGATGCAGGGACGATGAACCCGGCACAGCATGGGGAAGTCTTTGTGCTCAAGGATGGAAGCGAGGTTGATCTCGACCTCGGCAACTATGAACGGTTCCTTGACATCGAGCTCACCGCTGCTCATAATATCACCACCGGCAAGGTGTACCGCACGGTCATTGAGAAGGAGCGCAGGGGCGATTTTCTTGGGGAGACCGTCCAGATTATCCCCCATATCACCGACCAGATCAAGACCTGCATCCGTCAGGCGGCAGAGGAAGAATTCCCCGACGGGACAAAAGCGGACATCTGCCTTGTGGAAGTTGGCGGGACAGTCGGCGATATTGAGAGTATGCCGTTCTTAGAAGCGATCCGCCAGATGCGGGGTGAACTGCCTGCCCATGATTATGTCCTTATCCACGTGACCCTGATTCCCGAGGACACGATGGGGGACATGAAGACAAAACCCACCCAGCACTCGGTAAAAGCCCTGCGGGAGCTGGGACTGCATGCAGATATCATTGTCGGCAGGAGCGAGAATCCTATCGGGGCGAGCACAAAACGCAAGATATCAGCGTTCTGCGATCTCCCCCAAAGCGCTGTCATATCTGCCGCAACAGCCCCTGATACGTATGCTGTGCCGATGGAGATGGAAAAGGAGGGTATTGCAGATGTACTCTCTGTCCATCTCGGTCTGGATAAAAAAGATGTTGACACTGGCTGGTACCGTCTGGTGAACAAGGAGTACACCAACCGGGTAACCGTGGCAATCGTGAGTAAGTACGGCATTGAGGATGTCTACATCAGTATCAAGGAATCGCTCAAGCATGCCGGGCGGGCTCTCTCAACAGAAGTCAAGATTGCGTGGCTGGACGCGGAACGGTACGAGCGGTGCCAGCTCAAGGATTATGATGGCATCCTGATTCCCGGAGGATTCGGCAAACGGGGCATCGAAGGAAAGATCGAAGCGATCAAATTTGCCCGCGAGAACAAGATCCCGTTCCTCGGGCTCTGTCTCGGGTTCCAGCTGGCAACAGTCGAGTATGCCCGCAATAAAGCAGGTTTCCCGGACGCCACGAGCGAAGAGTTTGGCGATGGAACACATGTCATAGCACTCCTCCCGGAGCAGGAAGGTCTCAATGAACTCGGCGGGACGATGCGGCTTGGCAATTATACCGCAGATATCCGGGAAGGGACCCTTGCTTTCAAACTCTACGGTGAAAGACAGATAACCGAGCGACACCGCCACCGGTATGAAGTGAACCCGCGGTATCTCAGGGACCTGGAAAAGGCAGGGCTCGTCTTCTCGGCAACAAATAAAAACCGGATGGAGTGCCTTGAGCTTGCGGATCACCCGTTCTACTTTGCCACGCAGTTCCATCCTGAATTTAAATCACGCCCTACCCGGCCGTCACCGCCCTATCTCGGGTTTGTTGAAGCGTGCAGGGCAAACAAGCGGACGAAATAACAGGACGATAGTATGGTCAATACAGAGAAATTTATCAGTCAGTCTGTAATGGAGATCAAAACTGCGGCGGGCAATGACAAAGTCGTCATGGCACTATCGGGCGGGGTCGACAGCTCTGTCTGCGCCGCCCTTGCAGCCCAGGCGATCGGAAACAATCTCATACCGATCTATATTGATACCGGCCTCATGCGCAAAGGCGAGACTGAACGGATCAGGACGATTTTTGGTAACATTCACCTGCAGATCATTGATGCGGAAGAAGAGTTTTTTGAGGCGCTCAAAGGTATTACCGATCCTGAAGCCAAACGCAAGGCGATCGGTGAACGGTTCATCCGGGTCTTTGAGCGTGAGGCAAGAAAGCAGGGTGCTAAATGCCTGCTGCAGGGAACCATCTACCCGGACCGCATTGAGAGTGAAGGCGGCATCAAGAGCCACCACAATGTCGGGGGTATGCCGCTGCACATGGAGTTTACCAAAGTGATCGAGCCTATCCGTGATCTCTATAAGGATGAGGTACGGGAAGTGGCGGGTGTACTCGGCCTGCCAAAAGAGATCCAGCACCGGATGCCGTTTCCGGGTCCCGGGCTTGCCGTGCGTGTGCTGGGGGAGGTCACCAGGGACAAGGTTGCAGTTATACGGGAAGCAAATGCGATTGTCGAGGACGAACTGGTTGAAAAGTACCGTCCATGGCAGTGTTTCGCTGCACTTCTCGGTCTTGGAACCGGCGTTAAGGGGGACAACCGTATTCATGGCTGGATTATTGCGATACGTGCAGTGAACTCGCGGGATGGGATGACGGCTGATCCGCTTGATATCCCGTTTGACCATCTGGTGAGAATCGGGTCCCGGATTACCGCTGATATTCCGAGTGTTGCCCGGGTGGTATACGATATTTCGGCTAAACCCCCGGCGACCATTGAATACGAATAATTTTGCCTTTCTAAGGTAAGAACAATTAAAAAAATTCAAGTGATGGGAATGGACAAAACCAGCCAGTTTAAAGCGCTCGATGAGCGCTACGTTATGCCCGCTTTCTCGCGTGACATGGCCCTCGTTAAAGGTGAGGGTTCCAGAGTCTGGGATGCGGAAGGGAAGGAGTACATCGACTGCGTTGCAGGGATTGCCGTCTGCAGCACCGGGCATTGCCACCCGGCGATAGTGAAAGCGATCTGCGACCAGGCCCATGAGCTCATCCATTGCTCCAACCTGTACTATGTTCCCCACCAGGGAGACCTCGCAAAGAAACTTGTCGAAATTACCGGGATGCACAAAGCGTTCTTCTCCAACTCAGGTGCCGAAGCGACCGATGGAGCCTTGAAGCTGGCCCGTGTCAGAACAGGGAAGAAAAAATTTGTTGCGTTTACTCACGGGTTCCATGGAAGGACCGTCGGTTCCCTTGCAGTCACGCACAAACCTGCAATCCGTGAACCGTTTGAACCCCTGGGAATAGTGTGCACGTTCGTTGAATATGGGGATCTTGAAGGGTTAAAAAAGGCAGTGGATAATGATACCGCAGGTGTAATTGTTGAACCGATCCAGGGAGAAGCAGGTGTCATTATCCCCCCTGACAGTTTCCTGACCGGGATCCGTGAGATATGTGACAAAACCGGCGCCCTTATGATCGTTGATGAAGTGCAGACCGGTATGGGGCGGACGGGAAAGTGGCTTGCCATCCAGCACACGAAGGCAAAACCTGATATCGTCACACTCGCAAAGGGGATCGCAAGTGGTTTTCCCATGGGTGCACTTCTCGCAAAAGAAGACCTCGAGTTCAAAAAGAGTGAGCACGGGAGCACGTTTGCCGGAGGACCGCTGGCCTGTGCAGCAGCTCTTGCAACAATCGGTGTGATTGAAAAAATCCTGCCCGATATAAGCAGGAAGGGAGAGCGGTTCAGGAAGGGACTGGGAACCTATAACCCCCGTGTCCGTGGACTGATGATCGGTGTCAGCATTGGAGACCGGTGCCCGGAGATCCAGAAGAAGTGTGCTGAGCAGGGAGTCCTTGTCAACTGTGCGGCTGACGGGAACCTGCGTCTGGTACCTCCGCTTGTAATTTCCGATGCGGAGATTGACCGTGTGGTCAGGGTGATTGATGGAGCACTTGGTCAGGTCATGTTATAAAAAAAAGAGCGGCTACGTTTTTGCGAAGAAAGCCGAGGATATTGCCCGTAAGTACGGTATCGACCGGATCGCACGGCTTGCAAGCAATGAAAACCCGGAACCCCTTTCACCTGCTGTTCAGGAAGCTGCGGGGCTGGCGCTCCTGACAGCAAACCGGTACCCTGACGAACGGGTCAATATCCTGATGAACGCGCTCAGGCAGTGCTATGGGGACTATCACTTTGTCAGCGGTGTCGGAATGGATGGGGTCATCGAGACGATCCTCCGCACGCTGGTTGAGCCCGGTGAGAAGGTAGTCATTTCGACGCCCACCTTCTCCTTCTATACCCTTGCGGCCATGGGGCAGGGTGCAGAGGTCGTTACCGTTTCCCGGGAAGCGGACTTCTCGGTTGATCCAAAGACCCTGATCCGGGCGGCTCAGGAGGCGAAGATCACCGTGCTGTGTTCCCCTAATAACCCCACGGGTAATGCAACCAGTCCTGAGACGATTAAGGAAATTCTCGAAGGTATCGGGGGAGTACTTTTCCTTGACAATGCCTACGTGGAGTTCTCGGACTACGATTACCTCCCGCTGATGAAGAAACACGAAAACCTCATTCTTGGGCGGACATTCTCGAAAGTGTATTCCCTTGCCGGGCTCCGCATCGGCTATGCCTTTACCCCGCGGTGGCTGCCACCGTGGTACAACCGGGCCAGTACCCCGTTTACGGTCAACTCGGTCTCCGCCGCAGCAGCTGCAGCAGCTCTTACGGATACTTCGCATGCTGAACGGTACATCGCGCAGGTGAAACGCTGGCGGAAACGGTTCGTTTCTGAGATAAAGTACCCGGTCCTCCCTTCGGATGCAAATTTCGTGATGGTGGATGTTGCCCCTCGCAGGAGCGACGATATGGTGGAGGTACTCGCCCGCAAGGGTGTGGTCGTCCGTTCGTGCCGGAGTTTTGCCGGGCTTCCTGATCACTATATCCGGGTCAGCATCGGTGATGACTGGGAGAATGAGCTGTTCGTTGAGGTGATAAATACCCTATGATGTGCGGCATTACCGGAACACCGGGCACGGGAAAATCCATGGTCGGAGAGGAGCTTGCCCGCAGGGGGCACACGGTCATCCACCTCACCGATACGGTCGGGCCCTATGTTTCGGGTAATGACGAGGAACGGGACGCCCGTATTATCGATATTGATCGCTGGGCTGCAGAATTCGTTCCCGTGGATGGATTTGTCGAGGGGCACCTCGCACACCTGCTCCCCTGTGACCGGATCGTTGTGCTCCGCTGTCGCCCGGATGTATTAAAGACCCGTCTGTCCCTCCGCAAGTACCGTGTGGAGAAGATCTGGGAGAACGCCGATGCCGAAGCGATGGATGTCTGCCTGATCGAGACCGTAGAGGAGTATGACCCGTCCCGGATCCTTGAAATTGACACAACGGGTCATGACGTACCTTATTGTGCGGACCAGATCGAGCGGTTCGTGAAAGGCGAGATCGCGGCAGGGTTTGGCGCGATAGACTGGTCAGAATTCCTGGAGGTATGAGTATGACTCTCGATCAGTACCGTTCCCATGCAAAAGTGTACTTTGACCCGCTGGTAGCCATTGCGATAAAGTTCAGGCTGACCCCGAATTTTTTCACCCTTGCCGCCCTGATTGCGTCGGGAGCCGCAGGCCTCCTCTTTTATTTCAGGATGGAACTCTGGGGAATTGTGGCGGTTGCCTTAAACGCATTCTGCGACGGGATGGACGGTGCTGTTGCCCGTGAGATGAAGACCCAGAGCCTACGCGGGGATTTCTTGGATCATGCGGTGGACCGGTACGCTGATATTTTCATCATCACCGGCATATTTGCCGGCGGCCTAGTACCCTGGCAGATCGGCGTCTTTGCCCTTACGGGTGTCCTGATGGCATCGTATCTCGGCACCCAGGCACAGGCAGTCGGGGTCGGGAGATACTATGGCGGGCTGCTCGGGAGAGCTGACCGGCTCGTATTGATTATGGTGGTCGGTATTATCGGTCTGGTATTCCCCATAAGTATTTACGGGCTCTCAACGCTGGGCTGGTTACTGGTGCTGTTTGGCATCTTTGGGCATATCACTGCTTTCCAGCGGTTCGCCTATGTCTGGAGAAAAGTAATTTAGGAACAATTATTCAATCATCGTTTTTTTTATCGCTCAAATGAACCGCCCTTGGAACGGCTCATGAAATATCGGTGAGGTTCTTCTCCAGATTTAGGATGACTGAAAATTTCTTAAAAGACTCCTTGAACGTCGTTTGTAGCATTTCTCCCGATATGCGTCATAAACAAGGTAACCAAAAGATATAATTTCAGCCAAAATTTTTGTCATTGGATAAAAAGGTTTGACTTGAATGATATGGAAAACCAAGTCCCAAATAACATGAAAAAACAGTACGATAAAGTGATTCTGGTGCATCAATATTTGGCTACGCTAAAATGAAAAAATGAAAGAACACGTATCCCTTGACGACCACTCTCGGGGACTTTTGTCCCCGCCGCTCGGGCACCCCCTCTTAGGATTGCCATACGCGCAAAAGGTCTATCGACTTTTGCGCTATCCAAGGACTAAAAAATCTCATCCAATGGTGAACCCGCGAATGGAAACTAAAAGGGTTATAGTCCTTGATAATGAGAAAACTTATTTATATGACTTAATTTCCTAAAATCGGAGAAGAGCCA
>Ga0315284_10002484_pt1 | contig 26380 bp, 24 predicted proteins | sample YL17G09_16_MG_FD_203696 | JGI IMG/M metagenome (GOLD analysis project Ga0315284, IMG submission 203696) | Sediment microbial communities from Yellowstone Lake, YNP, Wyoming, USA - YL17G09_16 | ecosystem: Environmental > Aquatic > Freshwater > Lake > Sediment | place: USA: Wyoming | collected...
ATGACACAGACCGCCATCACCACATAGATGAAACATTCCAGGGCGGCGGCCATCACGATGATGAAGAGGTACTTCCCGGTGACGAGGATGAAGACGTTGATCACCAGGGCAAAGATCATGAGGCCGAGAATGGCGAACCAGGGCGTGGCATAATCCGGGTGCAGCTTGGAAAAGGCCTTGGGTAGGACATTGTCCCGGCCCATGGCGTAGGCGAAGCGGGAGGTGTTGAGGAGCCCGGAATTGAAGGAGGTCACCGAGGCCAGGATGCTCATGAGCACGAAGAAGATAATGCCGGGCGTCCCGAAAAGATTCTGACCAAAGAGGATGTGCGGGATCGGAGTGCCGCTCAGGCGCTGCTCGGGCGTGAGCCCTACCCACATGGCCACGGTGAACATGGAGTAGGTGATCATGAGGAGGACGATGGCGATCAGCATCCCTTTCCCGATCATCCGGTAGTCGGTGGTCTCCTCGGCGAGCGGTGTCACCCATTCGTAACCGACATAGAGGAAGACTCCCACCGCGGCGGCAGTGATGACATTGCTGAAGGTGAATTTTGGGCTGGCAAATGCCGGTCTGATATCGACACCGATCTTAACGAAGGTATAGATGGAGACCAGGATCAGGAAGGTGAGCATAACGTAGGTCAGGATATCCTGTACCAGCCCTGTAATGTAGACACCGCGGAAGTTGATGTACCCGACGAACAGGATGAAGAACACCATCCAGAAGATCTTGTCCACCATGGGGTTGACCATGGGGAGGGCCTTGTAGAGGACGCTCGAGAGGAGATAGCTCTCCGCCCCGACCATGGAGATGCCCAGGAGCACGTAGAAAGTGCCGATGATGATGGCTGTCTTTTCATTGTAGGCGTGCTGGATGAAGAGCTTGATCCCAGCGGCGGTTGGATACTGGGATGTCAGCTCCGAAAAGCACATGGAGGATAAGAGGCAGAACACACCGGCGACCAAAATGGAAATCCAGGCCAGTTCACCCACCAGGATCGTGGCGACCTGGAATCCGGCTAAGTAGCACGAGGTTGCCAGCGCCATGCCCGCCGAGGTGGATGTGACCGTACGCAACTTCAATACCTTCCTAAGCGTTGTCATATGCCCTCCACTAAATCAAATGCTAATAAAGCTCATACCTCCATCCCCCCTGCATCTTCAGGGGGGCGGGAGGATTGACTCGGGCCATCCATGACCCTCGCCCTTTTGGCGTGCCTTTGGCACGTCCAATTTTGCTATCCTGCAAAATTGTGAGCTTTTTATGGATTAGACATCCGGCCAGATAATCATGGTGATAGCGTCGAGCCGGACGATGTCCTCCTGGGTTGCCTTCACGCGGATCTCACCCTGGAGATACTTTTGCGAAGGGTTCAGATCCCCCCAGAACATGTCGCAGATGTTCTCGCTCAAGGTCGTGACGATGATATCCGGTGTCCCCTCGGCTCCCGCCTGAAAGGAAACGATCTCGCCGTTGATACAGTTCATGGTGAACCAGTCACCGGTGTCATCGGCATGAAAATGGAGCAAACGCGACCAATCCCGCTGCATGCGCCGCAGGCGCTTGTTGTTGTTGCACTGGACCTGGTAATCGGTCAGTGCCGCGAGTATGTCTTCACTCGTTGCCACGGTATTTCCCTCCTTACTCTCTTTCTAGGCAATACGAAGTGTATTCTGCTGATTGAGTATGAAAGCCGCCCTCAGTCATTCTTGCCGATCCCCTTTTCTTTTGAAATCTCGTGCATCGACTCCTCCAGGGCGGTGAGGACCATATCCACCTCTTCCGATGCGATGACGAGCGGCGGTATAAACCGGCAGATGCTGGGATCGTTGCCCGTGTAGACCGCCAACACGCCGCGCTCGGCGAGTTTCCTGGTCATACGCGGACCGATGGACTCATTGGTGTACTGGAGTCCCATCATGAGCCCCTTGCGCCGGACTTCGAGGAGCAGATCCGGATAGTCTTTGAGCAGCCGGTCAAAACCCGTCTGGAAGCGCTGCCCCATCTGCGTGGCGTGATCGGCCAGGTTGTGCTTCTGGATGTAATCGATCGCGGCCAGACCGACGATGCAGCCCAGATCCGAGCCGCCGAAGGTGGAGAGGTGCACGAAGGGGTGGGGGATGAAGAAGTCGTTGATCTCCTCCTTGAAGATGGTTGCGGAGATCGGGTAGATGCCTCCCCCTAAGGATTTGGCCACGGTCATGATGTCGGGCACCACGCCCCAGTGCTCGCAGGCGAACATCTTGCCCGTGCGGGCGAACCCGGTCTGGATCTCGTCGAGGATGAGGAGCACCTCGTTTTCGTCGCAGATCTTCCTAACCTCCGGCAGGTAGCCGTCCGGCGGGATATTGATGCCGCCCTCGCCCTGGATCGTTTCGAGAATGATGGCTGCGGTGTTCTCGTTCACGGCTGCCCTGATCGCTTCTACATCCCCGAAGGGCACCATCTTGAACCCCGGCATGAGCGGCTCGAAGGATTCCTTGTATGCTGCCCGGCCGATGGCGGAAAGGGCGAATCCGGTATGTCCGTGGTAGGCCTTGTCGGCGTAGATGATCTCGGTCTTCATGGAGTATCCCCGGGCGATCTTGATGGCGGCATCCACCGCCTCTCCGCCACCCGCACCGAAGATGCAGCACTTCAGGTCGCCGGGAGAGATCTCGGCGAGCTTCTTGGCCAGGTCGGCCTTCTGCCGCGAACAGAGGAGAAACACCCCGATATCATAGGTGTCCAGGGCCTTCTTCAAGACCTCGACGATCTCCGGGTTGTGCCGGCCAACGTTCATGATACCGGAGCCGGTCTGGCAGTCGATGAAACGCTTGCCGGTGATGTCCCAGGTGGATGCACCACCCCGCTTTTCCTCGATGAGATCGATCCCGGCGCTCTTTAATGTGCGAACCTTCATGGGGTTGATGAACTCGGCGAAATCAGCGAGGGCTTGTTCCTTCAGCTTTTCCGGCGGCAATAACATGGTGGCACCTCCTTCATTTCATCAGTTATTTCGAATTAATTACAGGATAAACGAGCAGGATTCAAGGGGAAACCAAATAAGCTTAGTGTCAGGAAAGATTGCAAGGGAAGCTTCCATGCCTCCTAAACGCTGCAGTTACGGGTGGATTTAAAAGTTCACAATTTCTCAGGAAAAGCGAACTTATGAGCATAACCACCCATGACAGCAGCATGCGCGAGGGGGTTGATAAATCCTTGGCACGTGGTATGATAAGTGCCGTTCCAGGCATGTACCTATCTTGTTTTAAAGGGGAGATGCGCTATGGATGACAGACTCATGACCATCGAACGGCACATCATTGAGGAGCAGCGTTCGCATGGTGGCAAGGGCGATTTCAGCGCCGTGTTGAGCCAGATCGTCTTCGCGGCCAAGGTAGTGGCGGCCCAGGTCAGTCAGGCCGGGCTGGCGGAGAATATCCTCGGCAGCACCGGTGACAGGAATGTCACGGGCGACGAGGTCCAGAAGCTGGACGCCTTCGCCAACCGCGTCTTCATTAACGCCCTGAGCTATATCGGCAAGGTCTGCGTGATAGCCTCAGAAGAGGAGAAGAACATCATCCTCATCCCCGAGAAGTATCCGAAGGGCGAGTACGTAGTCATGTTCGACCCGCTCGACGGATCCTCGAATATCGATGTGAACGTCTCGATCGGAACCATCTTCTCCATCTACAAACGGGTGACCATGGAGGGCGACGGCTCCCTGGAGGACTGCCTCCAGCCCGGTTACAAACAGTTCGGCGCCGGCTACATCATCTACAGCAGCTCGACGGTCCTCGTCTACTCCACCGGAGACGGGGTCAACGGGTTCACCCTCGATCCGAGCGTGGGTGAGTTCGTCCTTTCCCATCCGGACATCAAGATCCCTTCCCGGGGGAAGATGTACAGCGTGAATGAGGCCTACTACAACTTCTGGAAGCAAGGGACCAAGGATTACATTGACCACCTAAAATCCCATCAGGACTACCTCAAGAAGCCCTATTCCTTACGCTACATAGGCTCGCTCGTGGCGGACTTCCACCGCAACCTCCTGAAAGGGGGCATCTTCCTCTACCCAGAGGACAGCATCGACCCAAAGAAACCGACCGGCAAGCTGCGACTGCTCTACGAGGCGAATCCCCTGGCCTATATCGCCGAGCAGGCGGGTGGGTATGCCAGCACTGGATACCAGCGGATCCTCGATATCGCACCCACCGAGCTCCACCAGCGCGTCCCGCTCATCATCGGCTCCAGAGAAGACGTCCTGGAATATGAAGCCTTTGCAAAAAAGAACAAAGTAGAGTAAATCCACACCATCTCAACTGAAAGGAGACGTTCTATGGGCTACGAGGCTGATTTCATCAGGGCGCTCAAGATCGGTCGTCCACCGAATATACAGAGGCTTTTCCCGAACTCCAAGGCATTGCTCGTCAGTGGCAAGGCGATCGACCGAGCCATGCGGGCCAAAGGCGGTGCCATGACCATTGCCGCGAACGGCAGGAGCAGCATCGTAATCCGCGGGGCGCTCAAGGCCGCCCAGAGAGCGAACGCTGCCGTCATCATCGAGATTGCTAAATCAGAGAGCAACTACTGCCTGATCAGCATGTGGAATATCGCCCAGTACGTGGACACCTTCTGCAACGAGCTCGGCATCACCGTCCCCGTGGCCGTGCATGCCGACCATTTCGGGATCAGCAAGGCCAGCGAGGTAGAATCCGCCAAGGTGGACATCCCATCGCTCTTCGATGCAGGCATCACCTCCATCGCCATCGATGCCTCCCACATGCCCGAGGAAGAAAACCTCCTTGCCAATATCGAACTGAGCACCTCTATCCCCGTCTGGGCCGGGTATGAGACCGAGGTCGGCGAGATCAAGGGTAAGGAAGGACTCTCTACGACGGAAGAGGCCCTCTTCCTCATCCAGGGATTGAACGCCCACCGGATCTACCCCGACTGGATCGCGCTGAACAATGGAACCACTCATGGCATCGAGGAGAGCGATGCTGGCATCCAGGTGGAACTCACCAGGACCATCCACAAGGCCATCGAAAAATACGGCATATCCGGCGCCCAGCACGGTACCTCGGGCAACAGTCTGAGCCGCCTCAAGCGGATAGTGGAAGAGACCAACACCACCAAGGCCAATGTCGCCACGGCTCTCCAGATGCTCTCCTGGGGCGTCAAGGTCAACGAATACGGCAACGCCATCCTGGATGCAGACAAGAACTTCATTAAGATTACAGACAAAGGCATGAGCGACAAGCTCTGGGCGGGCGTGGTAACCTACGCCAAAGAAAAAGGCCTCAAGGCCGGCGACTACAAAAAGCTCAACCTGCCCTTCGAGAACAAGATTCTCGCCCAACCGAAGGATATCCGCGAGCGGATGGAGCAGGCAGTCGAGGACTTCGTCTATGACCTGCTTGTCAACTGGTTCAATGCCAAGGACACCGCCCCCTTGGGGGTGGAGGCCATCCTGAAGGCGGGCTCCTACGACCTCGGACCCAAGGGCATACCCATCGAAGACCCAGCCGCGTGGACCGTGGAGAAGATTCGGGCGCAGACCGGACAGAAGATCGAAACCACCCCGGCAGGCAAGTACGACGATTAAGAGATCAATCCCCTGACCCCCTTGTTCTCAAGGGGTACCAAGGATCCGCCGGGCAGGCCACACGCTTTTTGGGATTATGCGTGTGGCCTGCCCGGCGGATGTCTAACCCTCCTGAAGATTCAGGAGGGAGGGGGAGTTCGATCTTTTATAACACTCTCTTTGAGAAGGGGGGATTGACGTTTTGAAAAAACTATGGCATGAGGCATTCACTTTTCTAAGGATCAAGGAAGGAGCGTTATGGCAAGGGTTACTGTAGAAGATTGTCTCGAGAAGTTGAACGACCGTTTTTCGCTGGCGATTGCGGCATCCAAACGCACGAAACAGCTCATGAAAGGGGCTGAGCCCTTGTGCAGGCGCAAGGAAAACAAGCATGTCGTAACCTCCTTGAGAGAGATCGCCGAGGGGAAGATCACCATCGTAAAGAAGTAATGACCAGGAAGGATTACTACGAGATCCTAGGAGTATCCAGATCCGCCACTGCCGAAGAAATAAGAAAGGCCTACCGGCAGCTCGCCCTCAAGTACCATCCTGATAGAAACCTCGGCGACAAGGACGCCGAAGAGCGCTTCAAAGAGGCCGCCGAGGCTTACGAGGTCCTCCATGACCCGGAGAAGAAAAGGATATACGACCAGTATGGTCACGACGGGCTAACGGGAACAGGGTTCCAGGGATTCTCGAGTTTCGACGACATATTCTCAAGCTTCTCCGACCTCTTCGGCGAGATGTTCGGTTTCTCCTCCGGCAGGAGATCGTACCAGAAGCGACCGGTCCGCGGTGCCGACCTGCGGAAGGATATCGCTCTTAGCTTGGAAGAAGCAGCAACGGGCAAGGAAATCGAATTCGATATCCAAAAGACTGAACCTTGCAACCATTGCGAGGGATCTGGCGCAGAACCGGGAACCTCGCCGCAGACGTGCACCCTCTGCGGTGGGAAGGGGCAGGTTTATCGCACCCAGGGATTCTTTACCATCAGCACCACCTGTCCGCAGTGCCGGGGCGTGGGCAAAGTCACACCGAAGCCGTGCAAACCATGCCGGGGTTCGGGGTACATGGCGCGTACTAAGGCCTTGAAGGTCAAAATACCAGCTGGTGTCGACACAGGTTCGACCATGCGGCTGACCGGCGAAGGGGAATTAGGGGAAAGCGGTGGGCCTCCCGGGGATCTGTACGTCATCATCCAGGTGAAGCCCCATGAACTCTTTGTGAGACAGGGTGATGATCTCTTTCTCGAGATCCCGGTTTCCTTTGTGCAGGCAGCCTTGGGCGCTACGGTGAAGATACCCACCCTCACGGGGGAACACGACCTCGAGATTAAGCCCGGCACTCAGCCCGGGGATATTTGCTCTATCAAGGGCAAGGGAATCAAGCACCTGCGCGGAGGTGGTTCCGGTGATCTCAAGGTCGGAATCAGGGTGGTCATCCCGCGGAAGCTGACCAAGGAACAGGAAGATCTCCTGAGGCAGTTCTCTCAGATCACCAAGGATGATGTCAGGGAACAAGGGAAGGGGAAAAAGAAGTTCACCCTTTTCTAATGTCTCGAGTTTTTTTGGGAAGGGCCTTTCTAAAAATATGAAAGCAATTATGCTCTCCCTTATCAGAATGATGCCGCGCGCCCTTAGTCTTCTCCTCTTGCGGGCCCTCGGCCTTGTATTCTATTATTGCATGCCCGAGCGCCGCAGGATCGCCTTTATCAACCTGGATATCGCCTTCGGGGATGCCCTCGCCAAGCAAGAAAAAGAAAGGATAGCCAAGGTATCCTTTCAGAACTCCGCGGCATTCATCTTCGATTTCCTCAAGCTCGCCCAGATGTCTCCCGAGGAGCGATCGCGATATATTGAGATCCAGGGGGAACAGCACCTCAAAGAAGCATTATCCCTCGGAAGAGGCGTGCTCGCCGTCAGCGCCCACTTTGGAAATTTTCCGCTCCTGCTGACCGCCATGTCGCTCAAGGGGTATCCTGTCAAGGTAGTCACGCGCCATTTCAAATCAGCCTGGGCTGATAGGCTTTATACCGGTCTGCTCAATCGTTTCGGTACCGGGACTTTCCCTCGGAATAAGGTCGCAGCACATATACTTAAGGCCCTGAAGAACAAGGGAATCGTCGGCTATGTCCTTGACCAGAACATGCAAAGCGAAAACGGGATCTTCGTGGATTTCTTCGGCAGGCAGGCCTGCACGATAAAGGGACTTGCCACACTGGCTGGCAGGTATGCAAGCCCGATCGTCCCAGCCTTTATCGTGAGCGAGCCCTCGGGTTTGCACAGAATATACATAGAAAAGTCCTATGTCCCGGATGATCCGAAAGGGCTGAAGGAGAAGGAATTCGAACTTACCCAACGTTATACTACCCTGATCGAGGAATGGATCAGAAGATATCCGGAGCAATGGTTATGGGGACACAGGCGGTGGAAGACCAGGCCAGAAGGGGAAATGCCAATCTATCCCCCTCAAGGAGTGCTAAAGAGGCGTTTGAGGAGATGGCGGAAGGCCACGCGGAAGACAGCACCTCGGGAAGATTCTGCATGAAGGTATACGGTTATACCCGATCCCCGCGGTCTCAATCCTGATAAACTCTTAAAGAAAATTGAACAGTCGTCGATCAAAGGTCGGTAGCATGAATGATAGCAAAATAATGGACGTGTTGCGGTCGAGATACAATGCGTATACATGGTGGAAGGTCTCTGACAAGGACACAAGGAGCGTATATAAGCTCGCACACGACACCCTTCCGAGCATGTTTGTCAAGGTCTACTATCATCCTTTCACCCTTTTTCAGCGATTGAGGAACCGTTTATGCCCAAGAATGCTGCAGGAAGCGCGCATGCTCAAAGATCTCAAGGGCGCGGGCATCAGGGTTCCGGAGGTTATCGACCAGGTACAGGCAGGAGACCAATCCGCGCTTATTACAAGCGCTATCGAACCTTCCACTCCCCTGGAGACTGTGCCGCGGGAAAACCAAGCCCGCATTCTGCTCAAGACGGCCGCATTGCTTCTCGAAAGAGGCTTTGTCCATGAAGACCTGCATGCAGGCACTATCATCCTGGACATGGACAATAAATCTGTCCTCGTCGATGGATACGCGGTCTCCCCACGCCGCAGGATAACAAGGAAGGATGTAATCAGCCTCTTTGGCATGGTGGTTTCTCACTACGAAATCACAGATGAACAACTCATCGAGCATGTCCCATTCAAGGATCAGATTGACCTCGCTTTGATTTTTGCCATCCGGAACCGGGCGCATAAGATAAACAGGGCCAGGGTAAAGCGGTTGGTGTGGTTGAGTCTCAGGCCGGGGAGTTTCTCGGAATTCATCCGCACCCCGGAATACACCGCCCTCGTGAGGAGAGGGACGGCCATTGATCTGGATGGTGTCATCGCGGTTCATAGAAGCAACATCAAGCATAGGCAGAACCTCCTCAAATGTCAGGAAAAGACCCAGGTAAGCCTCGTCGGTCCGTGGTGCGTCAAATCATATCGGAAGGCACGACCTTTCACGACACCCTATGCTATTCGTGCCTGGAAGGGGGGGCTTACCCTTTCCTGCAATGGTATCTCCGTGCCCGAGCCGGTAGCATGCGTGCTCTTCGAGGACCGATCAAACCTTATCGTAATCCATTTCTTGGACCTCCTGACCCTAGACAAGATCCTCTATCACGACTATACCTCCTTTCCACCCTCCAAGCGGCATGATATTCCGGAAAAACTGGGGGAACTTATCGGACGAATGCATGCGCTGGGGATCTATCATGCAGACCTGAAGGCCTGTAACATCCTGACGGATAAAGACGGGATACGTTTCTTCCTGACCGATACCGACAGGGTCCGTCAATACAGGTACCTATCCGAGAAACGGCGCATCAAGAACCTGCTCCAGATACACCTGAGCATACCCAAGCATGTCTCGAGGCCTTTCAGGATGAGATTCTTGAAGGGGTATACCGGTGAGACCAGAGAGGATACAAAGGTCCTCTTCTCCAAGATATGGGGGCTTTCCAAGGGTATGGAGATCGTCTATACCACCGATATGGGTGACAAGTTCGAGCGCTGGGATCAGGAAAGTCCTCAATACCCCGGCAGGGATGAGGACGGGTGAACTTCCGCTTGCGGCTAGGGTTTTTAGTCCTTGATGACACTTGACGGGTCTGAGCGCACCTTATCCAGCTTGGCCTTGAAATCATCCGGGGGTTCGACTCCGCACTTTTTGAGCATGCGTTCCGCTTCCAGCCCGATATTTCTTGTGTCCCTGTAAAAGCCGTCAGAATGCCGCGACCGTGGATCGAAAGATGCGAGGCGGTCGGTATGGGAGGCATGATAATTCACCGGGGATATGATCTTGGTCACATCTGCACCGTCGCATTGCTCACAATGCAGGTCCTCCGGATCCTTGAACCCTTGGACAAGGATGCTCATGACGTGCGCACAGGTACTACAGCGGTATTCGTAGATTGGCATCTTCGTCTGGTCTAGAAAAGTGAAAGGCAGGGTCGGTTATTGCGCCCTGCCCTTTCCTTTTTATTTCTTGTCCCCTTTTACCTCTTCGAACTCCGCATCCACGACATCCTCGTTCGGCCGCTGAGAGGTGCCGGCACCACCGGCATTCTCCGCTTGGGCCGAGCCACTGGCCCCGGCCCCGGTAGCCGATGCATACATGGCCTCGGCTAGCTTGTGTGATGCGGCCGCCAGCTCATCGATCTTCTGATTGATCCGCTCCGTATTCTCGCCCTTCATGACATCCTTGAGGTCCATGATGGCCCGTTCGATATTCGCCCGCGTCTCCGCATCCACCTTGCCGCCGTGCTCTTTCAAGGTCTTATCGGTTGCGTAGACCAGACTGTCGGCCTTGTTCTTGGCCTCGACCAAGGCATGCCGCTTCTTGTCCTCGACCTCGTGTTCCTCGGTCTCCCTGATCATACGGTTGATGTCCTCCTCGGTCAGGCCTGAGGAACTCGTGATCCGGATGGACTGCTCCTTGTTCGTGGCCCTGTCCTTGGCCGAGACATGGAGGATGCCGTTGGCATCGATATCGAAGGACACCTCGATCTGTGGAATACCCCTCGGTGCGGAGGGGATACCCACCAGATCGAACTGCCCAAGGAGCTTGTTGTTATTCGCCATGGGACGCTCGCCCTGGAATACCCTGATGGTGACCGCGCTCTGGTTGTCCTCGGCAGTTGAAAAGATCTGCGACTTCTTGGTCGGGATCGTCGTGTTCCGCTCGATGATCCTCGTGAAAACACCGCCGAGGGTCTCAATCCCAAGGGAAAGCGGAGTTACGTCGAGAAGGAGGACATCCTTCACATCGCCGCCGAGAACACCGCCCTGGATGGCTGCGCCGATTGCGACGACCTCATCGGGATTGACTCCCTTGTGCGGTTCCTTGGCGAATATTTCCCGCACCTTATCAACTACCTTGGGCATTCTCGTCTGACCACCAACCAGGATAACTTCATCGATGTCCTTTGGGGTTATTCCTGCATCGGCAAGGGCCTTTCTGCAGGGCCCTTCCAGTTTCCCGATGATGTCCTCCACGAGTGCTTCTAGTTTGGCCCTGGTGAGCCGCATGTTGAGGTGCTTCGGCCCGGTCTGGTCCGCCGTGATGAAGGGCAGGTTGATCTCCGTCTCCATCATGGACGACAGCTCGTGCTTGGCACGCTCAGCAGCCTCCTTCAGCCTTTGCAGGGCCATGCGGTCCCTGCTCAGGTCTACCCCGGTCTCCTTCCTGAATTCGGACACGATATAATCGATGATGTGGTTGTCGATATCCTCTCCGCCCAGATGGGTATCGCCGTTGGTAGCCTTCACCTCGAAGACCCCGTCCCCGATCTCGAGGATGGAGATGTCAAAGGTCCCGCCGCCGAGGTCGAAGACGGCCACTGTCTCTTCCTTCTTCCGGTCGAGGCCGTATGCCAGGGCCGCCGCCGTAGGCTCATTGATGATGCGCTTCACATTGAAGCCTGCTATCTTCCCGGCATCCTTGGTGGCCTGGCGCTGGCTGTCATTAAAATAGGCAGGCACCGTGATGACTGCGTCCTCGATCTTCTCTCCCAGGTAGGCCTCGGCATCCATCTTCAACTTCTGGAGGACCATGGCCGATATCTCCGGCGAAGCATATCTCCTGCTGTCGACCTCGAGGGCGGCATCGCCGTTTTCGGAGTCCACAATCTTGTAGGGCATAATCTTGATATCCTTCTGGACTTCATCATCCTGATATTTCCTGCCGATCAGGCGTTTGATGGCATGGAGCGTCCTTTCCGAATTCGTGACCGCCTGGCGCCGTGCCACCTGACCGACCAGCCTCTCCCCGCTGCCTGTAAATGCAATAACCGAAGGGGTAGTACGGGCACCCTCCGCATTCGCTATCACCTTGGGTTCGCCCGCCTCCATAATCGCCATGCAGGAGTTCGTCGTACCAAGATCAATCCCTAGGATCTTTCCCATTGTATCATTCCTCCTTCGTCGTTATCTCTCTTGCCTTCGATACTGTTACCCGTGCAGGCCGCAGTACCCGTTCATGGAGTGTGAACCCCTTTTCCAGTTCATCCACTACGAGGCCGGGAATCAGGATATCATCCCTCTCCACATGGATCAGCGCCTCGTGGTAGTTGGGATCAAAGGGCACACCCTGTGTTTCTATAGGTTCAACATTGTGGCGTTTCAAGGTCTCCAGGAAGAGTTTCTCCATCATCTTCAGGCCTTCAATGAAGTGTGTGTCCTCAGGATGGAGTTCCTGTGCCGTATGTATAGATTTCGCGATAGCATCATACACCCGCAGGAAATCTCTGAGTAGGTTTTCGGTACTGTATTTAACGATGTTCTCCCGCTCGCGGTGCAGGCGCTTCTTCATATTATCCATCTCAGCCAGCACGCGGAGGTATTTGTCCTTCATCTCATCGAGTCGGGTCTCAAGCGTCTGGATCTCCTGGGCCAGATTACATTCAACATTCTCAGGCATTTCCTCGTGGGGGACACTTGCCGCTGTATCCTGTACGGTACCGTTTCCGTTACCTTCTATCCTCTCTCCATCCATTTCAGATCTCCTCAAGTAGACTGCTCAAAACCTTGGCCATATATTCTACGAGTGGGATAACCCGGGGATAGTCCATGCGCATTGGGCCTATTACGCCGAGCGTCCCGAGGGGGGTATCACCCCGGTAATAACCACTGGCAACCATGCTGAAATCGCTCATGCCCAGATTGCCGAGATCCTCCCCGACAAACACCGTTACCCCCGGACTTTCCAGAACCCGGTTGAGCAATCGCAAGATCCTGCCCCTGTCTTCAAATGCACGTACGATATCCTTAAGTTTTTCAATGTCCGAAAATTCGGGATAGTTGAATACGCTATCCTTGCCCTCAATGACGATGTCGGGCGTATCCTCAACACCATCGATGGCCTTCATGCCGAGTTGAACGGCTTGTTTCACCAGACTGTCGAACTTCGCCTTTTCACTGGACATCTCGGAGACAAGCATGTCCCTAACATTCTGGATGGTCAACCCAGCATAGGTTGCATTGAGGTAATTGCTGTATTTGGTAAGCTCATTCTGTGGCAGGTCTTCGCCCTGCACAATGTGGTTATAGACCATGCCTGAGGAGCTCACGAGGATCACCAGGACCCGACCCTGATCGAGCCGCAAGAACTCGATGTGCTTCAGGATGAAGGTGGCAATCTTCGGGAGGATGACGATCGAGGCGTTCTTGGATATCTCGGAGAGGAGCACCGAAGCCTCATGGATGGTCTCCTTGAGATTGCCGATCGTCTTGGTAATTTGCCGGGCGATCAGGGACTTCTCCCCCTTGGGTAGGCCCTTTGTTTCAAGGATTTCCTCCAGGTAAAATCGGATACCCTCAGGAGTGGGGACCCTCCCAGCGCTCACATGGGGTTGAAAGAGATAGCCGATCTCCTCCAGATCAGACATGACGTTGCGTATCGTTGCAGGTGATATGTTGAGGCCGTATCTGCGGGATACCACCCTTGACCCCACCGGTTCACCGGTGGAGATATACTCCTGCATGATTACATCAAAGATATGCCTATCTCGTGAATTGACCGTAAAGCCCATATGTTTTAGCACTCGCTTTGGTTATCTGCTAACAACGCATATATAGAAACTCTCCGGTTTGATGTCAATACCCAAAAGGTCTGACTCATTCTACCCCTATCCCCACAAGAGAAGTAGACCAACCATGATGAACGGCTGAAGCCGAGCCCCTGGGCGCATCAGGGGATCTGGAGGGGGGGCAATTGAGAACGATCTATTTACCAGGCAAAGAATGGGAACTACTGCTTTTGTTGCTATGGGGGAAAGGCTCAATAAATCTATGGGGGGTTCCCTGTAGGGTGGGATCATGACATAGCAGCATGTTCAGAGGCCTGGGTTTCCACACCGAGGAGTTCCTCGCGGATCTTCTCAAATTCATCTTCGTGGGCCATGAAGGCATCTACGACATCGGGCGCGAAGTGCTTGCCGCGCTCGCTCACGATGATCTCCTTGGCCTTTTCATGGGAATAGGCGTCCTTATAGATCCGCCTGGACGTCAGGGCGTCATAGACATCGGCCAAGGCGACGATCCGGGCAGAAAGAGGTATCTCTTCGCCCTTGAGGCCCCTGGGATATCCGGCCCCATCCCACTTCTCATGATGGTAATAGGCGATCTCCTTGCCTAGAGTGAGGAATGATTTACCTTCGATCTGCACCTCGACTGCCTTGAGGGCATCTCCCCCCAAAGCGGAATGGCGCTTGACAACCTCGAACTCCTCCTTGGTGAGCTTGCCTGGCTTCAGGAGTATGGAATCCGGTATGCCCACCTTCCCGATGTCGTGCAGGATGGATGAGCTATAGATGTCATCGATATATTTCTGGGTGATATAACCCCTATAATGCGGCTTATCCGCAAGCTCCTTGGCGATGATGCGGGCGTATTCCCGGATCCTCTCCAGGTGCGCCCCGGTGGCCTCGTCCCGGTACTCAGCGAGCTTTGCCAAACCCAAAATAGTAGCCGCCCGGGCGTTCTGGACATGCTTGTAAGACTCAAGAAGGTCCCGTTCTAGACGCTTTCTCTCCGTGATATCCCGGATCACCATCTGGAAGCCGATGAGATTGCCATCCTTCTTGATCACCCGGGCATTGCATTCCACATCGAAGACAGCGCCTTCCCGGTTGACGATCCGGAACTGGAAATCCTTCACATCGTATTCATTGAGGAGTCTGGCGAGCATCCTGACCTCGACGACCGAAGCATCTTCAGGGTGCACGATGTCTATAAAGGGGCCGTCGAGGCTGTCGATATTGGGAATTCCGATGGCCTCATAGAAACGCGGGTTGGCCATGAGGATCTTGTTGTTGCGGTCCACCAGGATGACCATGTCGATGATGTTCTCGTAGAGCTCCCGGTATCTTAGCTCGGATTCCTCGAGTGCCTTAGCTCGCTTCTCTACCTCATCCTCAAGGTTGTGGGCATAGTAAGAAAGCCGTTCTGAAAGAGAGTCGAGCTCCATACGAAGGTTGAACTCCCTCTTCCTCGCCTTGGTATCCTCATAGCATTTTATGACCATGAGAGCGATGATGAAGAAGAAGAAGAAGCTGTTACTAAAGAAGATCTTGGTGGTTTCTTCGGTTGGTTTGCTGAAGATGAATATAGGGGCAATGTAGATGAAGAACAGCATGTACCCGGAAATCGCCGACTGCATGACATTCAGAGGCAAGATGGCGGCAAAGGTGATCAGCACCATCAACAAGCCAGCATAGTAGAACGATCCATATCCACCGAGAATCACGATCATGAGGGATATGGTCGCCCCGGCGATGAAATAGGCAGTGATGGCAATCAGGAAAGGGTGCCTATGGCCGATATCCTTGTAATAAAAAAAGAGGAGGACGAGGAACAAAATGGAACATGTTATCCGGTATACAATGAAGAGCTTCAGATATTCCCTGACCACCACATAGTCGAGAATGGAAAAGAGGGGGATCAGGATGATACCCACCCAGAGGATGGCATAAACCCGCTGATAGAGCAGATCTTTTGTCTCCTCCTGATACCTTTGGAGATGCTTCTTGTCGATTACAACCATACAACCTTCCAATATCGGCAAAAGCCTTTGTAATCATTAATATCCTCAGAGTCTCTTGCTCTATTTCTCCTCATGTCCGCGTCAGTTATGCTCAGGTTGCATCAGGAGATTGTATTCATCTCCAAAAGGCGATGCCTTGCTGAAATCAGGAACATAGGTTTGCGTGGATTCAATCTCCTGCGCGAAGATGGTTTCAAAACCGAGATCAACGGCCCTTTTAAGTACGACCTGGTATTCCTCAGGGGAGAGCTTTCTTTGCATCTCACGGATATGGCCGTAATAGAAGACAGGATTGTACTGTGACATGACGCTCACCGGTACCTTTGTCGAGACCGCGGAGAGGAATTCGAGGACGGCAAAGGGGTTGGAGAGCATACCGGGAAGGACGAGATGCCTGATGATCAGCCCCTCTATTGCGGTACCCCTGTCATCCATCTCCAAAGGGCCTGCAAAATTCCAAATCCAAGCAACTGCATCCCTGGCCCGGTCCCAGTAATCTTTAACCTTGCTCAACATCCTCCCTGTTTGATTATCCCCGTACTTGACATCCACGAGGTAAATCTGGATATGGGGACGGAGCCTTTCCAGAGTTTCTCTGCGCTCATATCCGCTCGAATTCAGCATGACTGGAATGCAAAGACCCATTTGGCGCGCCTGAGATAAGGCATCTATGAGAGCGGGGGTAAAGTGCGTCGGCGAGATCAGGTTTATGTTCGCGCAGCCCATTGCCTGCAGTTTGAGCATATAGACAGCCAATACATCGACCGGGATGGTGTACCCGAGGCCTGTATGGCTTATCTGCTTGTTCTGACAATAGGCGCACATGAGCGGGCATCCGGAGAAGAATATGGCGCCTGACCCAGCCCCGGTCACCAGCGGCGGCTCCTCGCCCTTATGCGCAAGGATGGCGGCCACCCGCAAGGCCTCTCCTGCATGGCAGGGGCCTTGCATCTGGGATCGGTCAATCCCGCACCGTCTCGGGCACAATACGCACGTCATTCCTGCTGCAGCTTTTCCAAGCGGGCTTTCCCCTTCTCATCGCGCGGGATCGCATCCACAAAGACCACGACCCTCGGAGTTTTGTAGGAAGCCAGCTGCTTCCTTGCATAGTGCTTTATGTCGTGCTCGGTGAGGTGCATATTCTCCCGCACGATGTAGGCTTTGATGATGGCGCCGCGCATAAGATCAGGTATCCCGGTGATGGCGGAATCCTTCACCCCCGGGATGGTGTTAAGGACCCCTTCGACCTCCTTGCAGTAAACATTGAACCCGGAGGTGATGACCATCTCTTTCTTGTATCCCGTGATGAAGATGTAGCCGTCTTCATCCATATAGCCCAGATCCCCGGTATAGAGCCACCCATCCTTGATGATTTGAGAGGTCTCCTTCTCCCGTTTATAGTATCCTTTCATGATATTCGGCCCCTTGAATAGGAGCTCCCCGATACGTCCCCCTTCCAGGGGGTTCCCGTTCTCATCCACAACCATGGCCTTGACACCCGGCACGGTTTGCCCGATGGATTCCGGCTTTATCGGCCGGTGCTTCCGGTTTACCGTACATACCGGAGATGCCTCAGTGATGCCATACCCCTGGCGGATATCTTGGTGAAACTTTTCCTTGAAGGCGTTATAGATCTCGATGGAGAGCGCCGAACCACCTGCAACCAAGGTCCTGACCTTTGTATAAGCCAGATCCTGCACATCCGGATGGTGAACGAGGCCGAAGAAGAGGGTCGGCACTGCGATGAGGGCGGTGATGCCGGCCTCCTTGAGCGCATGGTTCAATTCCTTGAACTCGAGCCGCTTCATGAGATAGATGGTGCCGCCGTAGCGGAGCATGGAGAGCATATTGCAACTGGCGCTGAAGGAGTGGAATAACGGGATCACGGTCAGCATCATCTCGCTCTCGTCACTGTCCATGCAGAGCCGCATTAGGTCTGAATTGTGGTCGAGGTTCTTATGGGTGAGCATGGCGCCCATTGGGTACCCGATGAGGCCGGAGGAATACACCATGGATGCCACAGTGTCAGGCTCCAGATCCTCACAGATATCGCGGGCCTCCCCGCTCGCCCATTCCCTGAAGTTTCCTCCTTCGCCCGTGGTTATGATGATATCCAAAGGGCATTGTTCCTTTATCTCGCGGTAGGCATCCACGTTGTTCTGTTCCAGGATAATGGCCTTGGAATCAGAGTCCTTGATGATATGGGCAAGCTCACGCACCGTATAGGAAGGGTTTACTGGAACGACCGTTGCCCCAAGGCCGGCAATGGCCATATAGGAAATGACAAACTCGGGGATATTCGGCAGCATCAGGATGGCATGTTCTCTCTTGCCAATCCCGGCTTTCCTGAGGGCTGTTCCCAGAGACCGTGACCACTTTTGGAGTTCAGCGTAGGTGATTTCCTTATCTCGGGTCTTGATGCATATCTTGTTTGGTCGCTCTTTAGCGTGTATGTCCAACCATGAATAAATGTTCATAATCACCCCTTTTCAATATCTTATGCTCATAATCACATACCATCGCAGTACTAATATATTTGTCGGCAAGACCCTGCATGCATTCATACCGTCATTTGCATGATTTCCTGTGGTTTGACCACACCTCGTTCCAGGATGATCCAGCATATACACGCCGGGGGGACTTTTTCAAAGTATATATTTTTCACACTCACGCCTGAAGGGGGAGAGTCCCACACCTCGTAGGGATCACCTTCCTCCAGGGGAAAGGCCTCATCCCTGAGGGTTATCTTCCTCCGTTCCGCCAATATATACACCTTTGCGCCCAAGGCTTGGGCACACCATGCTATCATGGCCGATCCCATCTTGTTGATCACGGTGCCGTCTTTCTCAATACCGTCAGCACCCATGAGCACTATGTCAACGTCCTTGAGTATATGGAATAGGGAGGCATCGGTAATCAGCTCTACATTGAGGCTCAGCTCTGCTGCCTGTGTTGCAGTTCGGCGACCTTCAAGCCCCGGCCGGGACTCGGTTATTACCAGGGAGCACCCCTTGTCCTTGAGGATAAGGAGGGCCTTTTCTATTGATGAGCTGTAGGAATGGAGAAGCACCTTCGCCCCGTCTGGGATGATATCCTTGAGGTGCTCAATAGACTTCTCGACTGCGCTTTCTAGCTCTTCTCTATGCCATTGTACCAATGCCCGAATTCCCGATTGCGCCTCGCTGATGTCGCGGTATCGAGGAATATCCCGCATGAGGAGTTCGAGGGTGGTATCTATAATAATCATGGAAGGTCTCACCGAGCGGATTCTGTCGTTTGCTCTCGCAATATCTGCTATGAGCACCTCAGTCTTGGCAGCATTGGATATCCTGCAAAGGTTTGCTATGAAGTTCAGGCTAAAGAGTGCGAGCTGCCGGGCGCCGCTGGTCTTATCCTCTTTAAGCTGCTGTACAAACGCAGAGATCTCGTTCTCGAGAGCAATCTCAGATACCGTCTCATAAACCTCCCAGAGGCCCGGCACGGTGTTTATTTCCCTGATCGTGAGCGGCGCGACCCACTTAAGTTCGAGATTTTCCCAGTCAAGGGTTATCCGGGAGGGGTCGGCAACCTCGCAGAGGAACGGATGAACCATCCATTTTCTCCCCAGCTCTTCGTCGAGCACACAAACGGGCTCGGCCTTTCTCAGGAGGGTATAGTCTCCCCTCTGCAATGAGGTCTCTTCCGCGATCTCGACAGGAAAGTGCTCATCAGGATCCCCTTCCAGGTAACCGCTGATCCCCGACCATCGTCCCTGATAGGTACCAACCCTTGCGCTCCTCCTCACCAAGGCTATCTTGCCCGTATGGTAAAGAAAGACCGTCACGACATGTATTTCATTCATCCTTTTGACCAACTCTTCAGACAAAATTTATAACAATCAAAATCCTCGCCGGAGTCTGTTTGGAAAAACCTATTCCGTATACAGAAGATCTTCAATTCCTCATTGCCCTGGTTGTTGCACACCGAGCAAAAAGCCTCGGCTTCTAGGAGCCCCTCCCGGTGCAGCACATGCTTTTTATATTTGGGACAGGCCTTGCACACGGCATGAGATTCATCCCTCAGGATGCACCATACACAGTGGGCCTTCCGGAAATCCATGAGGCCTTACCATAATCTCTGTCTAAGAAAAGGACAAGGCATATTTCGCCCCCCTGCAAAGCCAATGCCCTCGGCCCCCCTCTGTCTCAAGGGGGTCCAAGTGCACCGGGGTATATTCCCAGACCATCTCCGTCGACCAGCAAGCATACCCCAGGTATGTCGAGCCTCTGAGATTAGGGGGTAGATCTTTTGGCTCTCCCAGATACACTGCGTTGACACCCCTGGTTCAATACGATATAAATCTTTCATGAAGGTCCTCTTCCGTGCCGATGAGATTGCCGAGAGGGTGAAGCAACTAGGGAAAGAGATATCGGAAGACTATCAGGACAGGGATCTCGTCATGGTGGGGGTATTGAAGGGCGGTTTCATGTTCCTATCTGATCTGGTGAGACAGATTGACTTACCCATGCAGCTCGATTTTGCGCGGGTTTCAAGCTATACCGATTCGTACACTCCTGCCCATGAGGTAAAGATCATGATGGATGTCGAGACCAACATCAGGGAGAAAGATGTACTTATGGTTGATGATATCCTTGATACGGGACAGAGCATGCATGTATTCAAAGCACACCTCGCCCTGAAGTCTCCAGCCTCGTTGAGGGTCTGTACATTGATCGACAAGACATTCAGACGGTCTGCGCCGATTACGCCAGACTTCTTCGGGTTCCGTATAAAAGATGGTTTTATCGTGGGGTATGGGTTGGACTATGCGGAAAAATACCGGTCACTGCCTGATATCTATGTACTCAATCCTGAAAATGGGAGGTAACGCTCTTGAAAGTGGTAGCGTGCCCAAACTGCAAAAGTAAGTTCAAGGTGGACGAAGCCGCACTGAAGAAGGACAGAGTGAAGATGCGCTGCAGCTTCTGTTCCCATGTCTTCACCTTCCAGCAGAAGGAGGATCTCTCCCTTGAGCAGGAGTTCGAAAGCCTACTCTCCGGCGAAGACCAGAAACCGCTCTCTGAGGAATTTGAACTGGAGGAGACAGGGCCAAAGGGCGCTCTGGAGGAAGTACAACCCGAGGTGAAGGTCGGTCCACTCGGTGTGCCCGGCAAGGAACATGAGATCGAGCCCGAGGCGCAGCCGGAATCTGTTATCCGGGAGATCGATTCCATCCTGGGGACCGGAGAAGAGGTGGGGGTGTATACACCAGGTGAGATTGCACTGGAAAAAGAGAAGGCCAGGCCAAGGTATTGGATATGGGGCCTGGTTGCCTTCCTCCTGGTAAGCGCGGGGATTGGTGTATGGGTTTACAGGGACAGGCTGCACTTCATCGGGAAACCTCCGGAGGTATCCCCCGCACTGGAGCGGGGCCCTTTCTTCAAGATACTTGAAAACAGCATCACCTATGAAATTGTGAACAACCGTACGGAGGGGACAACTCTGGTCGTCAAGGGGATAACGACGAAACTGGTCAAGCGACCCCTCAAATCAATTCTCATAGAAGCACGCGTGTACGACAAGAACAAGAGCCTCCTGGAGACAAAGATAGCCTATGCTGGCATTATCCCAGACAGGGATGAATTCATCACGAACAAGAAGGAAGATATCGATACCCTGCTCACAGCCGAACCTGCTTCCATCGGGGCGCTCTCGGTATCTGACGAAATCCCCTTTGCGATAGCCTTTTTTGGCAAACCTGCCCTGGAAGGTGTCTCATTCCAGGTTGAGGTGAAGGAATATCGTTGGCAATAAGAGACATATCCCTGGTAGATAGGATCAAACTCCTCGGAATCCTCCTCTTCAATATCTTTATCGTGGGTACCCTGGGTTTCCATCTCATCGAGGGGTGGGGGATGCTCGACTCGTTCTTCATGACCCTCATCACGGTCACGACCATCGGCTATGGGGAGATCCACCCGCTGTCATCCTCGGGGAAGATCTTCGACATCATCCTCATCTTCATGGGGGTTGGCACAGCGGCCTACAGCTTTGTAACCGCAACCCAAGTTGTAGTAGAAGGAGAGGTACAAAGGCTCTTAGGGAGGCGAAGGTTGGACAGAAAGATCATGCGATTGCAGGGGCATTACATCATCTGCGGGAATGGGAGGATCGGTTCGCTCATCTGGAAAGAGTTCCATGGTGCGGGGAAGCCGTTCGTGGTGATCGATTCGGACCACAGCGCCATCACCCCCCTGGAGATGGAGGACATACCCCATATCCTGGGGGATGCCACCCAGGAAGAGACCCTTATCCGGGCGGGGATCAAGCGGGCCAAAGGCCTGATCGCCACCGCCAGCTCCGATGCAGCGAATGTGTACATCATCTTGATCGCCAAGGATCTCAACCCCGATATCTTTGTCCTGGCGAGGGCGGAGACAGAGGATTCCATCAAGAATCTTAAACGCGCCGGAGCTGACCGGGTGATATCTCCCTACCTCATCGGCGGCCGACACATGGCCAATATCATCCTGAAACCAACGGTGGTCGACTTCGTCGAACTCGCCACGGGAGAGAAGCAGGACGATTTCTTCATCCAGATGGAGGGGTTCAAGATAAAGGAAGATTCGGTCCTCATCGGGAATACCTTGCGGGAATCCCCGATCCGGAAGGAGATCGGTCTCATTGTGGTCGCGATCAAAGGAAAAAACGGGCGCATGCTCTTCAACCCCCCCGCGGATTATATGCTTTCCGAAGGGGATGTCCTCGTGTGCATCGGTGAGCCGTCCGCATTCAATGCCATGAAACGGCTCGTCAGTGGTGAACGGCCGTGAGCATCATGGGGATTGATTATGGATCCAGGCGCATCGGGATAGCCATCAGCGACCCTTCCGGCACCATGGCCCTGCCCTTGACTACCATCGAGGTCAGGGATGATCATTCCCCCCTGGAAAAGATCAAGCACCTCGTCAAGGACTATCAGATTTCCGCGGTGGTGGTGGGTCTCCCCTACAATATGGATGGAACGCTCTCAGAGAGCGGGAAAGCAGTAATGTTGTGGTCGGAACGGCTCGGGGAAATCCTCAATCTGCCGGTCATTCTCTGGGATGAGCGGCTCACGACCTTTGAGGCTCACGATGTGCTCAACTCCCTGAACGTGAAGGTAAAGAAGCGCAGGCGGATGGTCGATAAGATCGCCGCCAGCCTGATCCTCAAGGAGTATCTACACTCGCGGACAGCATGAGATCCCTTCCCAACCTCTTTTGCATCGTCCTCTTGTCTGTCATTATGCTCCTCACCATCCATGTCTATCTCTTCCTTCGCACCGCCGTTTCCCCGGGTAAGGCAATACGCCTCGATATCGCGTCAGGAATGAGTGCATGGGAGATTTCACAGGCGCTCGAAAAGAATCATATCATCACCGATGCTCCCATGTTTATGACCATCGCCCTTATTACGAAAAAGGCCCGCAATCTCCAGGCCGGAACTTATGTTTTTGAAGGCCGGCATTATCCTCTCGAAATCATGGATACCCTTTATAAAGGAAGATCCCTAAAATACAGAATCACCATCCCGGAAGGCTATGACATCTACGAGATCGACAAGGCCCTCTCCACCATGGGCATGATCGCGCGGGACGAGTTCATCAAGATTGCCGACACAAAAGATACCGCCAGGTTCTTCAGCCTGAATGCCCCCAGCATGGAGGGATTCATGTACCCCGACACGTATCTCCTCGGACCACACATGACCTCCCGGGAGATCATTGCCCGGATGTACCGGAGGTTCAGGCAAATCTATACCCCGGAGATGCGACAGAGGGCACGCAAAGTGGGACTCACCGACCTCGAGGTCATCACGCTAGCATCCATGATAGAGAAAGAAGCTATCTCCCCGGCGGAAAAGCCCATTATATCTTCTGTCTTCCATAACAGACTGAGGCAAGGCATGAAGCTCCAGTCAGATCCTACGGCCATATATGGGATTAAAGGCTTTCGGAGGGATATCACCCCGGAGGACCTGAAGCGGGATACCCCCTATAACACCTATCTCTATAAGGGCCTCCCGCTCGGGCCCATCTGCAATCCCGGAAAGGATTCCCTCATGGCCGCCCTATGGCCGGCCGAAACCCGACATCTCTATTTTGTATCGAAAGGCGATGGTCACCACTTCTTCTCGACATCCTTCAAGGAACATAATGAGGCGATATTGAAGTCGAAAATGATGCAAAAATAACCGGAAACAGCGGCTAAAGTAAAACCCCTTTCCATTCGATACGATCGAGAATGAGGGTAACAAGAGCGGCTGTCGTCGACGATGAGTCTGAAGTCCTCGATCTCATAGAACAGATACTCAAGGAAGAAGGATTGATTGTGAGGCGGTTTAATCGTGCCGAGGAGCTCCTCGACATCCTCCCGGAACAGGAGTTTGACGTTATCATCTCCGACCTCGTCCTTCCCGGCATATCCGGGTTGGATCTTTTAGATATGCTCCATTCCATGGGTATAGAAACCCCCTTTGTGCTCATTACGGGATATGCCTCTCTTGATACGGCGATTCAGGCAGTCAACCGCGGTGCATTCTCATACATCAAGAAACCCTTCACGATCGAAGAGATACGTCTGGTGATCAACCGTCTATGGCAGAGGCAGGATCTCTTGGAAGAGGTAAGGAGCCTCAGGGAGCAGATTGTGAGACTACAGTCCATACTGGATGGGGAGCCAGAGAAAGCTGTCGAGGAAACGCCACGGCAATCGGCCAAGATCCCCCTCCCCGGCGGATATGATATGAACAAGCTCGTTGGGACGATAAAAGATCTGGGAACGCTCAGGACAGAGGGAATTATCTCGGACGAAGAGTTCGGCGAGTACAAGGGCAGGCTCTTGAAAAGGATCGTGTAAGCGTGGACGAGACGGCTCTGATCCCCGAGAATGTGCAGCATGGATTACAGGACAAGGTCCTGATCGTGGATGACGATCCCGGCATCCGGGAGACCCTTTCCGCACTTATAGAGGCTCAGGGTTATGCGACCATTACCGCCGAGGATGGACTCCAGGCAGTGAGTCTTCTCGATGCAGGTCCCTTCCTCTGCATCTTCACGGATATCATGATGCCCAATATGACCGGGATTGAGCTCATCAAGAGGATCAAGACCGAGGATATCTCCATTCCAGTTATCGTCATTACAGGACACGCCTCCATCGAAACCGCTATCGATGCCATGAAACACGGGGCATCGGATTTCATTTCCAAACCCTTCAAGACCAAGCAGATTGAGTTCATCATCAACAAGGTGCAGCGAGAGAAGCTCATCCTCGAAGAGAACAAACGCTTTTCGGACGAGCTCCACCTCCACCGTCTCATCGATAACCTTGCCGGACAACTCGAGGACAAATCCCAGGAGATCAGCTCATTGCAGACCATATCGGACCGGATCACCAGCCTGAAAGGGATTCGGGAGATCGTCAATGCCATCGTGGATGTGAGCAGGGACCTCTTCGATAAGTCCCGGGTAACCTTCTGTCCGGTAAACCGGCAGAACCTCAAACTCATCCTCCCAGAGGGACAGGAGATAGACCTTGAAGATGTTTTGATAAAGGGCGAAATCCTCCAGGAGGTGATCAGTACCCAAGAGATGAATGAGATCAAGACCACCTTCCCGCTCCGCATAGAAGGACAAATTTTTGGTGCCTTATGCATCATCACCCATAGAATCCTGACCAAGGACGAGCAGAGCAAGATTCTGTATCTCCTCCAGCGCACGGCGGAACGCATGGAGAACGTGGCGCTGTATGAAGGATTGTACGAGAGCGTCCTTTCCACCCTCTACAGTATGGCGAAAATCCTCGATGCCCGCGATCCCTATACTTCGCGGCACTCCACCCGGGTGACCACCCTGGCTACCAATCTGGGAAAGGCCATGCAGCTCTCCGAGGACGATCGTGATGTCTTGTACATAGCATCATCCCTTCATGACATCGGCAAGGTCGGTGTCCCTGACAGCATCTTAAGAAAGCCGGATAAGCTCAGTAAAGAGGAGTTCGATGTCATCAAGCGGCATCCCGAAATCGGGGCCGATATCCTCAAGGCCATCACCATCATGCACCGGGAGACTGAGATCATCCGGTATCACCACGAACGGTATGATGGCAAGGGCTATCCTGCGGGGCTAACTGGTACCGAAATCCCAGTGTTATCCCGCGTGATCGCCCTAGCCGACTCATACGATGCCATGACATCGGATCGGCCCTACCGGAGAGGGATCCCGGTCGATATGGCCGTTCAGGAGATCCTACGCTGCAAGGGGACACAATTCGACCCCGAGATCGCCGACATATTCATCAACATCGCCCGGGAGGGATAAGGCAGGGCAAGCTGCTCCTCCGAATCCCCATGCTCGTGTTGCTTCAACCGGTTATGGGAGGAGATGTAGGTTAGGGTTGCGGCATGGTCGGGGCAGGGTTCACGGACGATCGCATGGCACCGAGCTGTGCCTCCAAGGCTTGCACCTTCGAGCGCAACTGATTGTTCTCCTGGACGAGGGCCTGATTCTGGTTCAGTGTTGATCGTAAAAAAGCATTCTCCCGTTCCAGAGAGGCTAGCTGCGCCTGGAGATCCACAGTCTGGCCAGCGGCTGGTTTGCCACCCTTTATGAGCATACTTACCTCGTCTTCGAGACTCTTGTTCTTCGCGCTGATTTGGGCATTCTTTTTCTCGAGCCCCACCAAATAATC
>Ga0315284_10002487_pt1 | contig 26374 bp, 16 predicted proteins | sample YL17G09_16_MG_FD_203696 | JGI IMG/M metagenome (GOLD analysis project Ga0315284, IMG submission 203696) | Sediment microbial communities from Yellowstone Lake, YNP, Wyoming, USA - YL17G09_16 | ecosystem: Environmental > Aquatic > Freshwater > Lake > Sediment | place: USA: Wyoming | collected...
AGATGCGCATTTCATTTTGATTACGAAAGGACTTCTTGATTCAAATGAAACCCGCCCTGTATTTATGCGCCGGGGAGAGGGTGGGTTTCTTCGTTAACCAGCTTGATTATACGCCTATAGTTTTTCCATTATTCAAGTTGAGTCCTACGCTCGTACCATAAACCCACCCCTACGGTTCTTGGGCTTTTTCAACAACCCGAGGGATGTCCGCGATCCCGGAAAAATATTTTATGCGCCAACACATAAAAAAAGGCGGTGTTGCCATCGCCTTTTTAAATTCAAATTCAAAAGATAAATTACATCATCGGTGGAGGTGAGAAGTATCTACGAGTGAGCGAGATGCCATCCACTGGTACTTCCTCGAATGCCCTCACGACATACGGTTGATTCGTGTTGCCGTTTATGGGCTGTCGAGCATTAATCGGTTCGGTCGCATCTGTTTCCCATCCTGTCGTATTGAAATTGAGATAAGCGTTCTGACCGAAATCGACAACCCAGAATTTATCGCGCGTGATATCCAGTTTATTAGTGCCGTTAGCTACTCTCACCGTACCGCGCGATTCAACTCTGTAAGTATAACTTCGCACGGTTATATATGGAGCGATCCACTTGAAATCATCTGCGCTGAACAGTCTGAACCGCTGCTGCTTATAGAATCTGCTCGCGGGATCTCTTGGAACATTTTCGTCGCCGCTGTCCCATGGGTCCAATTGATACTCCTCACCGACAAGGAGACCATCCGTTATTGTAAACTGCATCTGATATATAGGACCCCATACCGCGAGAGCATTCGGACCGCTATATGTATCACCAAAATTATTCGCTTCATCATACGGGTCATTATTATCATAAGCCGTTGGGACTACATGCTGAGTACCCGATGAATCGCTAACTTCCTCTTCCTCATCCGGTCCGTAAGCGGACATATATCCCTCAAGAAGCCAATCTTCATCGTCATCATACGCCGGGTAAAGAGTTACATTGAAGAGGTCGGCGATACTCCTGAAGGGCGGTTCAGGATCGTACACATAGCGTTCCTGTGTGAATGGGCTGTTATCTGTATCATAAGGCGAGAACGGATTTACTCTGAAACTTAAACCGGTTCCTTCAGGCATGATAAGATCATCCGGTACTGTCTCAGGAGTGATTGAGAAAGTATGAGAGCCATAAGGTGGAGAATTATTAAGCGTATCAAACGCTTTCGACTGATTGTTATAAACCCACCTGCGATATTCATCAACCTGGTGAGCGTATGCGTCAGCTATCTCTATCGCCAGCAATCGGATATCATCGTTAGCCAAACCATAATCGTAACAAAGGTTGATAGGTTCAGGATCCATGCCAATTTCAGCGACAGGAGCGCAACTGTGATAGCCTGTACCATCCGCTGTCCACTCAATCACCGAACCCTGGAACATCAACAGGAACAACGATCGAAGCACTTTGCGTGGCGCTGTATTTATATTTATCTTGCCCGGATAAGCATATGGATACTTGCGATGCGTTGGGTCGTTCGGATCCTCATAATAAGGCTTCCTGAAGCATAGAATATCTGCCAGTTCCTGTGCCACCATAATCATGTGATCCGGAACGACAGGCATATCCATATACCGCCAGTTCTGGTCGTAACCTGAGTCATTGCTCAATCGTAAAGCAAGCGATGCGTTCTGGAGCACCTGCGCGAGCTCCTGTCGTTTTGCATCATCCCATGGATCGGCATCGGGATTAATCCCAGCCGGAGGATATGCAACAGCCCGACCGGTTCCATCTCCATCGTCTCTTTGACTATTGCTGGAGACAACAGTTTGTCCCCATCCCCAGCATGGGAACATTTCTGCGATTGCCGGTGTGTTTGTTATATTGTCAAGATTGGATGCACCACGGGATACTTTATAAATATCAGTTAAACTCCCGCCAAGTCTAAGTCCCATAAAACACAGATAATTGCCACGCGGATCCCAATCCGGCGCGAAAGGCATAAGGGTTACTCCAAGGAGCAAGGAGTTATCGTAAGGGTCTATTAAATCCGAACCACCAGACCGAGGAATATTTTGAATCTGGTTGTTCACAAGATTTTGAAGTCGAATTTTGAACGGACGGAGGGTAGTTTCACCGTTTATATATCTGATAAATTCACTTATATCAAGCACTGTATAAGCGAGCCATTCGCCATCAGGACTGAAATCCGGATAAAACGCGTATTGTCCTGCACGAAGATTTGTTATGTTGTCCGGAATACCGATGATTGACCCGGTCATCCTGACAATATAAATATCAGTATGACCCGCAAGCAAAGCAGCTGGATCCCCAACATCAAAAACTCCACCGCCTGCAAATGCTATCAATCCTCCATTCGGTGACCAGTCGGGACTCGCAGGTTCGAAATACTCATCATCCAGAGATGATGGCATGTTAAGCATTTGAGCCAGCTGGATACCCTGGTTAAGATCAGTATTTGTTCTCACATCCTGAATGATATTCCATGTCGATATCGTTGTACCGCTTGGATTGGTAGTATCTTTGTCTACATAAACAAACTGAGTCGCATCAGGATTTAACGATGGATGAAATCCCTCCGCTGAAACAGCCGGGAATACATAATTCAGACCGCGAGGAACATCGACAGTTCCAAATTCCTCAAGCGGGGTGCTTATTTCATCAAAAATAACCTGCGTACCTGAAAAATCGATATCGGTCGCATATGGATCATCGCCGGAATCGGTATCCGGAATAAGCGCACCCGGTCCCGGTACTGGCGGATTCGGATTGTATTTGTTCAAGCACACCGTGTTGGTACCGGTATCGATAGAGCATGCAATAATCTGCGTTTCCCTGATTGACATCGGAACAAGCAGCATTGACCCAAGGTCTGGGATATTGAGCATATTCGGGTACTTCGGGTCTTTGGGATCCTGGAAATTGAAATGATTGCGTTCGCGATATGTGATTTCACTCACCGGTTCAGCTCTACCATCAGTACTGGAATTCACATGCGTGTCCGGGTCTGCGGTGCCTGGATCTTTCACTGGTTGAAGCACATACTCATCATTGAGGTCGCCATCGCCGTTCAGGTCCACAAGCCCATCACGCCAACGAAATAGCGATGCTAAACGTTCTTTTCCGACTAATCCATTCAGAAGTGTGCGCATGAAGTAATCGTTTTCATCCAGCTCATTGAAATTAAGCCGGTAACCATCATCATCAAACATGCCGGTATTTTCAATATCAGCTAAATGTTCTGTCTCATATGAGTAAACAGTGCTGCTTCCATGGAGGATTTTGAAATCCACATCATTAATAGGTAGAAAGCCATTTCGGACATTCGAGCGACCTATTAACCCCGGATCGTTAAGGAAATCCTTGGGATTCCTGTAAACCTGCCATGTGCCGAGCCATGGGTGTACTCCGTCACCCATCCTGCCTCGTCCGTTTAATATGGCATTCTGCACAGTGGTCATGTTCGGGTCAGGGTAAGTCAAATCGATTTCGTCCGGTAAACCATCGCTATCAGCATCATAGTTCGCGTCAAGCCTTTCCCTGACAATCAACATGTTCTGAAGAATCCATTTTGCCTTTTGATTCGCTTCTATGTAACTAGCCCGACGGTCCGCTTGATCTCGTTGCCTGAGATCCTCATCTTCTAATAATAGCGAGGTTATCATATCGAGAGCGAGTAGATGATTTGAATAGTTTGGATGATTATTATTCCTCATGACAAGCTCGTAATCTCCAAAAGATGCGCCCCAATCGTCATACCGGATCTGTGGATTTTCCAGTCCGGTATTCGTGTTGTTGTAATCGTAATTCCCGCCCTGATAAACGATATTCAGAATTGTGTTAAGGTTGATCCGCGATGATTCATCGGAACATATCGATTCAAACCATGCCGGGATGAAATCCTCACCGGTTGAACCGACCGGGTATTGTGTCACAGCTCCCGGAAGAGGTTTATATTCCTTATTGCGTAAAGGTTGATTACCAGCTCCGAAATGCACATTAGACCATGTGCTGTCGGACACAGCCTCCTGCAATTCAGGATTCGGAAGATACTGATTCTGAAACGGTATATCGGGAACTCCATCGCCGTCCATATCATCATGCATTGAGTCATAAACGATAGCATCCGGAATTTCAGCATCATAAAAGGATTGTGATGCTGCATAACCGGGATTGGTGTTGCGGAGATAGCTCGCAGGTCGGGCTATATATTTCGGCGGGACAAAATCCGGATGTGATGGCGACTCCCACCAAAACTCATGCACATAAATCGGCGGTGATTGCCATTCATCTGTCTCGGTTGTATCAGCCGCATAAGCATTAACGGGAGTTACTTTATCCTCACCGGGACGTTGCTCCATGCTCGTAAGAATATCGGGAAAATCATTATCGCCAACAGTTAACTCTCCGTGGTCGTCCATTCCGAATGGAACGTTCATCATGACCCATCGAGTGGGTACTGAGTATTCATTAGATTCGAATTCCGGATCCGGATTCCAGTCAGGATGTTCGGTATTCTCTCTCGAATGCTCAGACAGTAAATAAGTATAGTTTTCGGGATGTCGCGCCCATGGTTCGGCGAGGTAGTCTATATCATGACGTCCTCGCGCCATTCCCATTACCCAATATGTATCATTTTGACCAACCATGCGTGGGAAATTGGCAGGTACCGGACGAGTAGGATCGACAATGGAATCTCCAAATATGCCATCCTGGTTGTCCGCGAGCAATGCCGACATCGCCATATCGAAACCCTTATCAGCTTCATGCGATGCTATCTTGCCGAAACCCTCATTCGTCGGAAGCATGGTTTCAATCTCAACGGAGTTCAAAATGATGAGGGTCAACGGAAGCAATAGCGAGATGAATATCAGCACTGCGGCAAGGACAACCCCCTCGCTATCCTCGCGAAGCCTTCGCAAGGGCTTTGTTAGTCTATTTTTAATTGCATCCTTTGCGGGAATCTTCATTCCGATCACCTGCATGACTGAATATGCGCATTCAATGAACGATTTATCTGATTTTTTATACATAGCTTAATCCGTAAGTAATCCTTCGCACGGCTTGTACCGCTGTTCCTTTGAGAACAGGCGGAGCGACCATCGTTTGAAGCGTTACGAACCGTCCCGGATCATAAGTCGGATTCGAATTCGGTTCCACAAAATCAAAGGGACCAGCCGGGCCATCTGGTGGAATAACCGCAGCCATCGGATTTATGTGAACGCCTTCTCGATAACTATCAACCGCATGCCATAAAGGATCAGCCGCGTTTTCGCTTGACAGGTAGTCTCCGCCTCTCTGGAAATCGACAAAACCGAGTCCGAACTCGGGATTATTTGGATCGTAATTCCCGGATGACGAGTTTGAAATCTCACTCGCAACGGTTCGGAAGTATATATCCTGAAGCTCCTGGTTTGCGCTTCTGACATTAACCATGATTGTGTTAACGAATCGCCAGCCCTCGAAGAGAAGCAATCCGCGCTCGAATTCATTCACCGGCATGAATGTTAAATCACTATAATTGTCTTTATACTCTTGAACTATATCTGATGTTGGGATATCAATTTTTCCATCGGTGAGAGTTGCCCATACGTATATTTCATTACCTTTCTCGTCATAGTATCGATAATAACCATCATTCACGTTTGGTGGTAATCCTGAACCGCCCTTGTCCATATGCTCCGTATACGGGTCATAGCGAATCTCAATCCATGCGCCGCCGCGAACATAAAAATAACGGAATCGGAGATCGAGAACATGGTCCGCAACTATCTGACGAAGATTGGGTGCAGGAGCCGGTAAATCGACTCCAAGGTCGTTACCATCAGGATCGACTAAAGGATAATACTTCAAAGTCTGATTGATATTGAAATTAAACGGATTCTCATTGGTGACATTTGCAACTTCAAAACTTCTCAAAAGTACAAATGGCTCATTGAGGAGGTTAACTCCGCCTCCCGCAACGCCAAACACAGTAAGGTACAGGTCTTTTAGAGCACCCTCATCAGGATAAAGACCGGTGCGCGGGGGCTGCTTCTGCTGCTCGTATGAGATTCGTATCGGCGCTGACTGGAAGTTATCGGAATTATTCGCTAAATCACTCGATATACCGTCAAGGTCGATAATCCCGCCAATGAGGTCGGGATCGAGACTTGAGTAACGAGTCGATGGAAAATACGATGATTGATTCATGAGGAAGTTGATTCTGTTCGGAAACAATGGACGAACATCATATGGCATACCATCCGAAGTGCCTGTTAAACCTTCGCGGAACATCTCGTATTCGTCAATTCCACCAGTCGCATCTACATGATTGAGATCGATATAACCCCGCGCGCTTCCATCGGTCGAACGTCGGATAATCGGATAGACCTCGTTAACCTGCGTGTAATCGACAATGTCGCCTTTGGTTGGAAGACCACCTGTACGCGGATCCCGATATTCAGTAAACGGGGGAGCCTCGAGCTCGGACATCTGCTTGATCTCATCGCCGAGGAAATTAATCGCGATTCGCGCGTTCTGCTGAGCCACGGTACGCTGGTCGCCGGTGCGCATCGTTTGCATTGTCGCGACTACAACCGCCGTAAACGCTGCGAAGAAAATCCCCGCGATTGTCATCGCCACGAGCATCTCGATTAACGTAAAACCGGATTCATATTTATTTTTCAAATTATCAAACATCAAGTATTCTCCTAAATCAAAGTTATGACTGGTCAGCTACACGAATCTGGTCGAGATATACTGTTCCGCGAACGGACATCGCACCGCAAAGCGCTCGTCGAACCATCTTTTCGTATTCCGTCGGATTCGGATTATTTGGATTTCCTCGTCCCAAAGGTCTTGCGAAACAAGGATATGCATTGGCGTATTTATTAGCACGTGCAGTATCTTTAGAACCATAAGCTACTAGCCAGTAACCCTTGCAGAACCTCATAAAATCCTCAGCCAACGGGTCAGTCTGAATCGGGTCAAGAGGGATATATGCGAAATCACCTTCCGGGAATATAAAGAAATTCTGTAAATCCTGAGGATTTACACGATTGTCGCCATCGCGATCCCATCTAAGATTAAATACTACTGCCGGTACTTTTACCTGTGGATCACCGCCCTCATCAGTGAAAAGATCCTGAGTTCCATCAGGATATGAATATTGTCCCGGTAAAGCATTGGCTGAAAAATTCGGATAACTAAGATTCAAATCTTCACGATGGTAACCATTAGCCATTCCAGCATCTCCCGGAGCCCAACGGCACTCGATCCCAAAAATGTTCATCATCGGAACGCCTGCATTAGTCACCCCTTCAATGTTCTGTTTGAAAGGATTTGTCGGATAGGCATCAATCGAGCCATCAGCCATCAGTCTATCCGGCAGCTGTGGTGGGGGAGGAGTAGCTGGATCTGTATCCGGCTGGAAAAACCATGGATCCAGGTATCTTAGAGTGGGGTCATCAGGACGAACAAGTCCACCACCTATGATACCCCGCATCGAGAAATATACTCCTCCCAATCCCCCATTATCTACGCTTATGGAATCCGTACATTCAAACCTGGAATTACCCGGCGTTTGGTCAACAACCGGAAGGGCAACACCGGGATATAATCCATTATGGTTGGAAGCATAATTCTCCAGAGCCTGGACTATCTTCGCAACGCCGGCTTCCGCCTGTGTATCCCGCGCCTTCGACTTTATCTTCATGTAGTTAGGCACGGCAATCGAGATTAATATCCCGATTATCGTTACCACGACTAATAGTTCCACTAAGGTAAATCCGCGTTGATTCTTCATTTTAAAACTCACCTCAAGGTTGTTAGTAATTCATTTATAAATAAATTAAATATATTAATTTTCCCATCGTAGGGGCACATCCATGTATGCGCCCATTTTGCCATATTAAACATTACCCGGCCAGGCATCATCGAGATACGGTAAACCGTTATTCTCGAACGAGCACGGATCGGTCTCATCCGCATCGCCAGTTATATCATTTATCAGATGACCGCTACTATCAAAGAAGTCCTTTTCAAACCTCGGTACTGGTGGCGCCAAACCCTCACCAGGACCGCCTAAGAGGTAATTATTATAGAAAACACGTTCCATCCGCACATTATTCGCGGTCGAGAAAATCTCGCCATCCGGGAAACCATCGCCATTCAGGTCTTCCTGTTCACCCTCTCCGGACAGGAAGAAAACCGTCACAATAACTTTCTTACCATAAATCGGCTGAGATGTGTTCTGCGTGAATGGATTCACGAGAACCTGTGTGTGATCATCCAAATTATCGAATCCCTGGCGATCGATGCCGACCGAGCGGTTATCGATTCCATAGCCCAAAGGAATATCACGCTGGGTGCAGAGAGTCAGCTTATAAAGGTCACCGAGAGAATAACCATCCAAAAGCCTTCTTTGAATATAAATATTATCGACGATATGATAAAGGTTCGGGTCTCGAACATTGGGGTCTTTCAGCTCAGGAGTCGGATCGATGATCGTTGTCATCCTCGCGAAAGTTCTAAATGTCTGCTCCCTGTGTTTATAATCGAATCCCACAAGTGGGTTATCCTGTTGCGGATTTATCTGCAACGAAAAATCTATAAGAGGGGAAACTTCTTCTCGCGATCCATTATTTCTTAAAATCTGCCTTGTTCCAAAGAGCCATGGATCGAATGCATTAGCGTATATTCCCTCGACTACCGTATCGTAATATCCATCGCCGGCTTTCTGAAGACCGTTCGGATAATTCACTGCGAAATCCTGCATGTATTGAGGGAGGTCGCTTAATTGGGCATAATCGGTCCAGAAATCGCCAACGGTATTCCCACCCTCGGGGGGATTCGCGAGCAGAATATCATCCTGGTCGCCATCGATGACACCGTAACGCCCATCGCCATCAAGGTCGTCATCGCATAAACCGTTGTAGTTCGGGTCGATCAATCGTCCCGTGCTGTTATCGTAATAATCGCGATATATGGGGATTGGATATTCATCATCATTTATATCAGTTGGGTCGTATGATTTAACAATGTCCGTATCAGTAGTATCAGGATCTCGGTTAGTGTTGATTTGAACATCTTCTCTGAAAATAAATCCCGGTGCAAATGTTGGATTCCAGTAATAAATCGCGGGATAATCAAGGCTCTCACACAGCTCTATCCGCTCACGGCATAATTGAAGAGCCTGTGAATAAAGAAGGCTTCTCTGGATTGTACCAAGTGTCGCGGCGTAGAATGTCGCGAGTGGGATTATGACGAGCACGAGAAGTGAAATCGCGACCATCACCTCAATGAGCGTGAAACCCTGGCTATTTATGCATATATGTTTTCGATTCATTTTTTTCGCTTCCGTTTGTCTAAGAGCTTTTCATCAACACGATTTTATCGTATCTCACAACCAGTGTTTACGGTTGGGCGAGCTATTGTTATCCTCAAGAAATCCCTGCTCCTGTACTGGAGGGATATCGATATTGTACGGCACCCAGTCTTCGACCACCACTCGTCCTGTTGCGTTGTTAATCACTACACGACGTCCATTCCCATCAGACATGGCACCGCCCTTTACCTCTCTCTCATAAGTCGAAAGCGCGCGACGACTTCCGTCCTCGTAATACATAGTCGGAAGGCTCTGGTTCGGGAAATAGCCTATCCAGCTTATTTGACGATTACCTGATGTTGTGTAATCCGGAATGAAATTATTCGCGGTTACAACATTCTCATCGCCACGAACCTGAAGGAATATCTCCGTGACACCGAGGTTCCGTCCAAGCGGCGGTTCATAATAATCGTTAAAAACATCGCCGCAAGGATACTGCCATGAATTTGCCGTTGAACCATCAGGATGAAAAACGATAAACAATAACGGTATCCTTGAAAGTAACTTCTCGCTGTCCGGAACCTGCGTAGCGAATGGACGTGTAGTCATGGCGGAATCGAACCATGACTGATTGTTGCATGTGTTCGGGTCCATGCGGATATCGACCTCATTCGGTATCACCTTATCCGCACCGATCGCTATATCGGAACCGAGATTGCGCCATAGCGTAGGAACTCCCGAATAAATGTTGACGCGCATCAATGGTGAAAACGTCTTTATCGGGGCAATCGAGAATGCGGCCACCGAGTACTGAGCTGGTGCAATCGAGTAAGCTATGTACTTTTTCCAGTTTGATGCATCCCAGAGTCTGAAAGTATCTACTTCCGGGAGAAATTCCATGTAGATATTCTGATTGCCCTGGATAGCGAGCATCCGGGCGTAATTGAAATTGCCGACGAGCAGGTTTGTCGTCGCCATCAGCATACGCTGCGGACGCTGCCTGAGGTAGGTTGGGATAGTTGAGGCTGCCAGGATTCCTATGATGGCGACCACTATTAGTACTTCAACCATCGTAAATCCACGAGCATGCCGAAAATCACATTCGTCGGGTGTCCTCATTTTTGAAACACCTTCCCGCAATGATAAATAGATAATACCTATAAATAAAATAAATCATTCAAATTATAAATGATGAATTATATCAAATCCAGCGCGAAGGCGCATGTGAATTTTACCGCTTAATTTTTTTCCCTGACTGAATTACCATAAATCCATAGAAAACCATTTCCACATACACCCTTTTACGCTTTGATTTGACTTTTAATCCTGCGGAACTGACCTCACATATTTTATCGGCAACTTCCGCTCATCAACCCCCGGATATACTTGAAATTCTTACACCCCGTTCGAGATATAAAAACCTTACTTTCAATGCACTAAACTTAGGGGGTGTCAGAAAGGATTACGGGGGGAAAACTACATCAGCCCTTGAAACTATTTTTATCTTACCACATCAATCACAGCTCAAAAAGAACCTGTGGGAAAAAATTTTAAAAATTCTTTTGGTTCGGTTGATTCAACTGAAAAACAAAATTCCCCACTTATCGGACTATTGAGTGAGAGTCCTTTCAGGTGAAAAAAGTACAAAAATCCAAATATCTCTGAAAAATACTTATACCCATGTCATTCCGAAGCAAAATTCAGGATTTGACATTTACATTCCCTGATGAACACTCGGTTTACCAAATGTCAAATCCTGAATTTTGCTGAGGAATCTGTCTTTTCTTGAGTTTTTCAGAGATTTCATCCAAATATCAATAAAAAGCTTGAAGAAATTCATCCCACGATGTCTGGGTGAATTCAAGCCGACCATAATCCGCTCTTCGCGACTCATTCCCCCAGTCAGACCAGATATCGGTAAACCAAATTTGCCATCCTGTCTCTTTCCACGGACAGGCATCCGAGCCGCCTCCTGTATGTCCACGAGCTATCATCGCAGCCGCTATCTCATTCCTCAGATTCGTCGCTTTGTTTCTCAATGATGATGGAAGATTGGATTTACCTTCTATAAGCTGGCAGAAATAACCGAGATCCTTAACATCATATTCCCAGCAGAATGCTCCCCAGTCACCGCATTGTTCCCAGCAGTTATATATTGTGCTGTAATTGCTCCCAAGCTCGTTTTTAAGTTCCACCGCGAACTCATTCAGAATCGGAACAACATTATTGACAAGCATTTCATTATCAGATGCTGACAATGTGCAATCATCCCAGCCTGATGTGCTATCGAGATAGGCTTGCACAATCTGCTCGCAAAGAGCTTTGTAATCGCATGTAGCGACATTATCCAGAATATATTGCAACGGGGTGGTGTAGAACCATCCATCACCCGGTTCGGTCATCTCGCTTCCCAATGTCGATTTGCTTACGTTTCTAAGACAGTATGCGGTCTCGATCCACGCCATCAGGCAGGCATCGAACCCGATATAATCGAGTTTGCCAATTTCCGGATGCTCCGCGAGCACAGCCGTGCAGGCATCTCGTATCTCCCATATCGAAAGACCGTTACAGCAGCTTCGGATAAATCCTGTTTCCTGTGGGATAATCCCGAAAGGTCCATCGCCATGATCCCACAAGTCCAGAGCATAATGCTGCGCAGGATACTCTGTCATTGCCCATCGCAGGAATTTCTCAAGCGTTTCCTGATCACCCATGACAAGACCGCCGGGGGGAATCACAGCACCTCCATCATCAACTTCCGGAGATATTATGTCATAGTTAAAACCATCGGGATCTTTCTCGATACGTAAAATCACATCATCGGGATTCTCCTCCTTGTCCCAGAGCACGATTATATCGAGATCGCCATCCCTTGAACCCGCGACCTCCATCTCGTTTATGTCCTGAATCGCATACTCATAAAGATTCGATTCATGCAGGTAAACAAGGAATACCCATTCCGTTATCGGGATGTTTTTGGTTACCATAACAGTCACGAAATCATATAATGCAAGACCACCTGAATCCGATGCAACAGCCGAAACAGGAAACTCATAAGTACCAACCGGAAGACCTGTCTGATTGTAAATCGTCGCTCCCCATGCATTGCCGCCTTGATAAACCAAATGCGTTACCGGTTCACCGGTGAGAAGTTGAGCATCGAGTGCAACATCGCTTACATTATCCTGCCAATCGAACACATCGATGCCGATATCGCAGGACGAACCTATTACATCGAAAATCGGAGTTTGAGTGAAATTATTTATTAAATATGGCTCCTCGCAGTTTGATGGCCATGATGCCTCAACCGCGTAATGCACAGGAGAAGGGTCAGGAGGTAGATATATCATAAAATTTTCCGTATGCTGACTATAAGCGGCAAACTGACGATTAGGGATATCTTTCGCGAATGCCCTGAACGGATTAATGGCCTTCCCACCAGGTATATCGAAGAGATTGGTCCAGTTATCGGCATTTATGAGCATGTGACCAATGTTATCCGTATAAGCGATGCCGCGAACATCGTATCCCGCAAATCCATATGGATTTTGAATAGTCACATCAGCATCAACAACTTTCGTTATTGGATCGAATGAATTTATATTTATCGTTGGAGCTGGAAGTCTCCCGGTTATGTTGTAATGATGTTCACTGACTCGTTCAGGTGTTACCGTAGCTTTCATGTTTTCGAGATCGAAATCGAAAGTCCATTGCCCCCATATAAATGACTGGGCTCCTTCCGCTTCGGAAATATCCGGTAAGATTGCATTATCCGTGCCAACATCGGGATTTACAGCATTCAAGCCTCCGCCAGAACATCCAGATATTAAAAAAAGTATGAATGAGAATGATAAAAGGATCGAATAGAATCGATTCATGAATGCGATACCTCCAGGATTGGTCATAGTAATAACACTCTTTTGCGATTATAGCATTTTCGCTTCTGATTTGGTAATGTGGTATTAAGGCAAAAAAACAAGGAACAAAGCTGAACGAAAATGAAAAATTTCAAACGAATTCTTGTCTATTATCCACTTCATACAGCGAATGAACCTCTTTTCAAAAGAGCAATATCACTCGCGCGAAACAACAATGCGTCGCTGAAACTGATCGATGTAATCCCCGAGCCGACCCCCTCTCGCGACGTAGTCGAGACCCTTGATTTGGATATGATGTATCAGCGGGTCATTGAGCATCGTCAGCGCGACCTTGAGAAACTTATCACCCCGCTTAAAACAGAGGGCATAGATGCATCGTGTGATGTTCACCATGGAAAACCGTTCATAGAGATAATCAAGACTGTGTTAAGAGGTAATCATGACCTTGTAATGAAATCCGGCGAGGGTAAGGATGGTCTTTTAATAGGATCGACTGCAATGCGTCTTATGCGCAATTGCCCCGTCCCGGTCTGGGTGCTCCGTCCGGACATTGGAGTAACATTCGATCGAATCATGGTGCCGATTAATGTTTCCACCTTCGATGATGACCATCAAGAACTGAATCGCAGAATCATCGAACTCGGTATCTCAATCGCGAGGGATGAGGATGCTGATCTGCATTTCGTTCACGCGTGGAAAACGTTCGAACCTAATTTCATCGTGGGTCAATACAACATTTTCGCCGAGGAATTTGCGGATATCACCAGACAAGGTCAAAAAATGATTCAGAAACAATTTGATGAGGTTATCGCGAATTACAATCTTGAAGGTATAAAGTACGAGAAGCACTTAATCTATGGTGATCCCGACCTCGTAATAATGTCTCTTGCGGATGATTTTGAGATAGACCTTATCGTGATGGGGACAGTTGCTCGAACCGGATTTGATGGTGTATTCATCGGCAACACAGCAGAACTGGTTTTGAGATCCGTTAAATGCTCCGTCCTTGCCATCAAACCCGATGGATTTGAATCACCTATTAAAATTTAAAATCCTTGTTCACAACACTACGTTTTCCTTATATTCGCCAAAAACATCTTTCAACACGCCGACTATTTCCCCCAATGATGCTTTGACCTTTATCGCATCAATAAAAGTTTCGAAAATTTCCCCTCGCTTAATCGCTGTTTGCCTTATATGTTCAAGCGCCTTTTTCAATGCTTTTTCATCGCGATTGGATTTGTATTTTGTGAGCTTTTCAAGCTGATATCTCTCAGTTTTCTCATCCACCCTCAGAATTTCACCCGTAGGTTCCTCCCCTCCGGTTCGAAATTCATTTACAGTTACTATTATTCGCTTCTTCATCTCAACCTCGCGTTGCCATTCAAATGCTGAGTTTTGTATCTCATGCTGCTGGAATCCCCGTTCAATAGCCTTTAACGCTCCTCCCATATTCTCAATTTTGTCTATATATTCCCAGGTGAGATTTTCGATTTTGTCCGTGAGAGCCTCAATGTAATACGAACCACCGAGAGGGTCAACCGTGTTCGCGGCACCGGATTCATAACCGATTACCTGCTGAGTCCGTAACGCGGTTCGTACCGATTTTTCCGTCGGAAGCGCGAGGGCCTCATCCATGGAATTCGTATGAAGCGATTGAGTTCCGCCAAGTACCGCAGCTAACGCCTGAAGCGTAACACGTATGATGTTATTCTCCGGTTCCTGACTCGTGAGCATACTTCCAGCGGTTTGAGTATGGAATCTTAAAGTCCATGTTCGTGGATTTTTGGCTCCGAATTTATCGCGCATTATCTTCGCCCATATTCGACGAGCTGCGCGGAACTTCGCAACCTCCTCAAGCAAATCGTTGTGAGCGTTGAAGAAGAAGCTTAGACGGTCTCCGAAAATGTCTATATCCTGACCCGCATTTAGAGCAGTGCGGACATACTCGATTGCATTTGCAAACGTGAACGCGAGTTCCTGAACAGCGGTTGATCCCGCTTCCCTGATATGATATCCCGAAATCGAAATTGTATTCCATTGCGGAAGCTCTTTTGATAGAAACCTGAAAGAATCGGCTATCAGGTAAAGCGATGGTTCCGGCGGGAAAATATATGTCCCGCGCGCTATATATTCTTTCAGGATGTCGTTCTGAACGGTTCCTCTGAGCTTATTGCGTGGAACGCTCTGCTCATCTGCTATAGAGACATACATCGCAAGGATTATCGACGCCGGTGAGTTGATTGTCATACTCGTGGATACATCACCGAGAGGAATACCGTTGAAAAGCGTACGCATATCGTCAAGAGTGTCAATCGCGACTCCTGTTTTCCCTATTTCACCTCGAGCTAGTTCATCATCGGAATCCATTCCAATTTGTGTGGGAAGGTCGAACGCTACTGAAAGTCCTGTCTGACCCTTTTCGAGAAGAAATCTATATCGAGCGTTCGTGTCCTCAGCGGTTCCAAAACCTGCATACTGGCGCATTGTCCACAACCGGGTGCGGTACATTGGCGGATGAATCCCCCTCGTGAATGGATAAAATCCCGCGTATTCATCCTGAGGGATGATATCTTTTGATGTGTAAAGCGGTTCGACTGGAAATCCCGATGTCGATTTGAATTCTCTCAGTTCGGGATTTTTAGATATGAACTTATCGTATTCTTTCTTATATGTTTCCGAATTACCTTCAGCCTCGGTATGTCTTTTCGAATTTGTCATTTCTTTCCTCTCTTGCGAAATTCATCAAGGGCAAATTATACAAATTTTATGATAGTTTTGGGGTAAATCAGAAATATTGGCTTTGAAAAGCAGGAAAGATCATTCAAGAAGTGTAAAAAATAAAAAACGCCGCATAGGTGGCGGCTTGTCAATTATTTTAACCATCACTTTGCAGAATGCGGTCAATCACCTAAAGGAATATCTTCAATGGAAACTACGATTTCATTCGGAATTTCAAGCTGGTCAAGGTTGTTTGCAGTTATCATAGGCATCGACATATCCGCCATTGATCTATAGCCAGCAAAGTCAGGATCGATATTCTCTGTCCAATCATCATCATGAACTCCATATTGAATTCCACCATATTGACTTTCTGAACTGTATTCACTGTTTGGGTTAAGAATCCGACAAAGTACAATGAGTGTTTCATCACCGATTTTTAGCCATGAGTACTGAGCGCTTTTGCTGTAATCAAATCCTATTTTGAAATCCGCACCTGAGCTTTTAATCAGATTAGAAAAGTTGGCGAAATTATCAAGAATGATCAGGTTGCTCTCATTATATAAATCTCTAAAAGTCGTGGGTAGAACGAACTTTATTGTTCTCTCGGGTAACAAGACCTTTCCTGATGAGATAATAACATGGTCTACAAGCTGCGCGCACATACCATATACCATCCGATTTTCTTTAGAAAGAACATCATTGATGGGCATCGTTCCACCAATGATGTCGATAGTCCACGCATCATCACAAGAACTTAATCCTTCTTTAAACGAACGATGAATATCCTCGACTGGTGATATATTCTGGGGTTCCCATTTCCTCCACTTGAACTCGATGGATCTTTCAATCCATATTTCCTGTCCAGCATTGCGATAAGCTTTATAATCAATATCCACATATGTCAATTTTGCATGATCGTCACTGAACTTTTCCCATTTGATCAAGCCCAAATCCGACTTGCCAAGATTGAAATCTCTCCCGACCAAAACACCTACGGGAGCTCCTGACACTACATTTCTTGGCCAATATAAAGGGAAACCGCTTCGGACAAAAGAGGACATAGATTCCGGATATGTTCCCATGACACGTCTATACCAACGAATAGGTGTAGTTAAATAGAATCTATAAGCTCGTTGTTGGAAAGAACATAAATTGGATATATCGTTGCTTACGGGGAATTTTAATGGCTTCGACTCCATCGTATTGCGATCTGTTTGCAAAGGAGATACGCCCTCCACAGTTTTATCCCCAGTTTCCCCTGATGGTTTGATTGGTTTTATTGACGATGAACATCCAACAATAAGAAATGTCAAGGTAATCAAAACCACAGAAATTGGTAAATAGGTTTTTGGTCTCATTTTATATTCTCCTATATATCACAATAATCACATAAAACACTTATTGTAAAACAACCATTGTCATTATTAAGGACAATTTGAATTCCTAAGACCACATTCCGGTATACCGAGCGTGATAACCCCATCACCATTGTAATCTTTACAAAAAAAGCAATTCATCAAATCTTGACAAGCATCCTCAGTTCCCAAATTTTCAACCCATTGCCACCAAATAGTGACATAGTACGGATTTCCCTCCGGATCAAGCCCGCATGGCGCTGAGCCAATTACCTCAAAACAAGGACCTCTTAATGTAGATCCACCGTACTCTATAGGCCAATACCATGGGGGAAAGCCGGTTGCCACTAAACTCTCTCGAATCCTGCATTCACTCTCTGTCGTGGCGATATGACTAGGAACACAAATTGCAGCCTTACGTTTCTCTTCCATTATATCAAATTCACATGCATAACCACCACCACCAGGAGGATTTGGACATATGGTCTCATGTGAACGCAAATATTTGAACTCACGTTCACCAGGGATGCAATTCGCGTAGGATGATTTAACCGAGATAACTAACAGGAGAACAGAAAAGAATACGATTAATACTAAATTCAATTTTGACCGAAAAAGTTTTAATTTCCTCATGGGGCACCTTTATCTATTCATTGTTTACATCGTCAATTAAATAATGAAAACAAGCTTATGTCAAGCTTTTTCTTAAATATTATTTCATTAAATTACACAAGAGAAAATTCTTGCGTGCCTCAAAGCTTCACTATGATATCCTCAAACTAAATGCTATACTAATATCATTACTGACAAACCTCGCGAAGGTGGAAACATGAAAAACCGAAATCTTTTCCTGTTGATTTTTGTGTTCTTTCTACTGGCTATTTTCGCTTCATGTTCGAAGGAAAACACAAACGAACCGATTCGTCCGGCAGCTTCGGCTCCGACATCGGTTGCGGACAGCACTATCCTCATATATTCAAATAATGGTGAAACCCAATTAACCTGCGGAACATTCAATCACGCGCTCGAATTCATTCTGAACGGAGAAAATCTGGCAGTTGGAAACGATGGCTCGACAGTTTACGACCTCATTCTGACAAAATATGATCAGAAATACTCTTTCGGTATTGTCGAATCGGAAATGACAACCGCAGCTCTCACACTCCCCATCTCCGATGGCTACAACAGCTTCGACGTTACCTGGAGCGACAAGCCAAATGTCGAAATCAACAATCACATTATCCATAACGATGGTTTCGATAAAAACCATGCCGTGTGGAAAAACGATATGGAGGGTTATGTCGATAACGAGGTTCTTTTTGGATTTATCGATGGCACATCAAACGCCGAGCGACACAGAATAATCCGCGAGCACAACTTATTCCTGACCGGATATAACGACATTATCGGTATGCATGTCGGACGAATCGATGATGGTCGAGCTCCTCAGGATGTTGTAAAAGAACTTTCGAATGAATCATCGGTCAAATGGCCCGGGATCAATGGTCTTGCTAAAGCGTGTTATTGGCCAAGCGATCCCGTATGGTCACCCGGTTGGCCTGATGACTACCGATGGGCTCCAATGAGGATCAAAGCGAAAGAAGCATGGGATATCTACAGTGACGGAGTGCTTGATGATATCGGCGATGCAACTGTCAGCAGAGTCGTGGCTTTTGTTGCTGATACCGGTGTTAATCCTCATGATGATTTCAACAAAGATTTCTGGCATTACTGGGCTGCCGTGCATTACAGTAAAAATTTCGATAATCCGAGTGTCCCGCCGCTTGATTATTACGGGCATGGAACATCGGTTTCCGGTATCCTCGGAGCCATGGGAAACAATGGCAAGGGCATGGCTGGTGTCAGCTGGAGTCCATATATTATCTCGGTAAAATGCCTGAGTGATGGGGGATACGGTTCATGGGATATCATCGGTAACTCAATCGCCTATGTCGGCGAAGTAGCTGACCAGTTCCCATGGTTGAGATTCGTGGCGAATTACTCACTTGGTGGGGGCACCTACGATGAATGGTGTCAGCAAGCAGCGACGGAATCTGACAGCCGTCCTAACACTCTCATGATAGCAGCAGCCGGAAACTGGGGGGCTGAATACGCCGATTCGTTCTACCCCGCCGCATACGCTGAGTTCGTTTCAGTTGGCGCATCTTCGATATTCACAGTTGATGGTCTTGATAAGGAAGTATATGAGGAATGCCCGTATGGATGGGGTACAAATTGGGGAACCACTGTCGATGTTTGCGCGCCAGGTTCAAGTGCTGTGACCACAACCAATATCCCATGGACAATCATGTACGACTATCCGGACGAGAACTGCCCGATGTCCTGTACCGGATGGTATTGCCAGTACTTCGGAGGAACATCAGCGGCGACACCGCACGTCGTCGGTCTTGCCCTCCTCCTCTGGAATAAACATCCCGAATGGACGAAGCAGGAAGTAATGGACAAAATCAAGGCAACAGCAGACCCGATGAGCATCCCTCCCGAAAAAGAGGGCAAACTTGGCGCCGGACGAATAAATTGCTATCGCGCGTTAACCGAATAATAAAACACATAACTACCTTGTGTACGTTGAAAATCCTGCTTTTGTAATATACGCATCCTTGCCCATATTTTCCATAAGGGCGAATCTTGTATTCGCTCCGTAAAAATGGATGATCACAAGGACCATCCCTACTGAAAATCCCAAAGATATGCGCGGTCCCAGTTAAAGCAAAAAAAGCTTGAAACAAAATACTTCAATTTCCCTGGCTAAATGCTATACTAATATCATTACAAAAACTCTCACACAGGTGCGAAAAATGAACCATAAAAACACTGGCCTTTTCATTTTTGCATTCCTTCTTCTATTACCTTTCCTTGTTTCATGCTCGAGGGAAAACACGATTGAACCGGTACGCCCTGCCGCAATAGCCCCGGCATCAGTCCCCGACGGAACCATAATCATTTACTCCAACGGAAATGAATCCCGCCTTTCGTGCGGAATACTCGACCATCCGCTGAGCTTTTCGTTAAATGATAGCCGCATTGCAGCTACTAACGAGGGTGACACAATCTACGACCTGATCCTGCAAAAGAACGAGGAAAAATACTCTTTCGGTATTGTTGAATCTGGCATGACCACCGCGCCCCTCACATTGCCCTTAACCAATGGTTACAATAGCTTTAAGGTTAACTGGAGCGATACACCCAATATCGAAATCAACAATCACATCATCCACTCTGATGGTTTCGATGGTAATCACGCCCTTTGGATTAATCAGATGACCGGATATGTTGATAACGAGGTTCTCTTCGGATTTGTCGATGGTACCTCCAATGCTGAGAGACATCGAATAATCCGCGAACATAATCTCTTCCTCACAGGTTATAACGACATTATTGGGATGCATGTAGGACGAATCGATGATGGTCGAAATCCCTACGATGTCGTTAAAGAACTCTCTCGGGAACCATCTATCAAATGGCCCGATGTTAACTGTCTTGCGAAAGTGTGTTCATGGCCAAGCGACCCCGTATGGTCATCGCTCTGGCCCGATGATTACCGATGGGCTCCCATGAGGATACACGCAAAAGAAGCGTGGGATATATATAGCGATGGTGTTCTTGATGATAACGGCGATGCCACTGTCAATAAAGTTGTCGTTTGTGTCTCCGATACAGGTGTGCATCCCCATGATGATTTCAATAAAGATTTCTGGCACTACTGGGCAGCTGTGCATTACAGCCAGAATTTCATCAATCCAGAACTCCTGCCCCTCGATTATTACGGGCATGGCACATCGGTCTCCGGTATCCTCGGCGCGATGGGTAACAACGGAAAAGGCGCAGCTGGAATAAGCTGGGGCCCTTACCTGCTCTCTTTGAAATGCCTTGATGACTCCGGGTATGGCTCATGGGAATCAGTAGGAAATTCAATCGCTTATGTCGGCGAAGTCGCAGACCAGTTCCCGTGGCTCAAGTTCATCGCCAATTACTCGCTTGGCGGTACCATGTGGGATGAGTGGTGCCAGCAGGCATCAACCGAAACAAACAACAGACCTAATACGCTTCTCATCGCAGCGGCTGGAAACTGGGGATGGGAATATGCCGATACAACATATCCTGCTGCGTTTGCTGAATTCATGTCGATTGGAGCATCATCGATTTTCACTGCTGATGGTCTCGACAAAGAAGTTTATTTGGAATGCCCGTATGGCTGGGGAACTAATTGGGGAACAACAGTCGATGTCTGTGCTCCCGGTTCAATGGCTGTTACCACGACAAATATCCCATGGACTATCATGTACAGCTATCCAGACGAGAACTGCCCGATGTCCTGCACCGGATGGTACTGCCAGTATTTCGGAGGAACATCGGCGGCAACACCGCATGTAACCGGACTCGCAACCCTTCTCTGGAACAAACATCCGGAATGGACAAAACAGGAAGTTATCGACAAAATCAAAGCTACAGCCGATCCGATGAACATTCCTCCTGAAAAGGTTGGGAAACTGGGTACCGGACGAATTAACGTGTATCGAGCTCTTACAGAATAAACGCTTGAAATAATCCAGGATTAAGACTAAAGGTTTAATTGAACGTCTTTTAAAATCGTTCATCTCATTGCGAATCAATCGAGCATGACCTATAATTACCGTTTCATTAAATTCAATGAAGGGGTGCGAGATGAGTCATCCAGCTGATCTGAAATATACAAAATCGCACGAATTTATAAAAATCCTTAATGGCAACAAGGCGCGCATCGGGATTACTTTCCATGCTCAACAGGAACTCGGCGATATTACCTATGTCGAACTCCCCGAAATCGGCGCGGAATACTCCAAGGGCGACACATTCGCTACAGTAGAAAGCGTGAAAGCTGTCAGCGATGTCTACATGCCGCTCGATTGCAAGATTATTGAGACAAATCCATCTCTCGAGGATACACCGGAACTCATTAACGAAGACCCGTATCAAAAGGGATGGCTTGTCGTAATCGAAATCAATAATCCGGCGCAGATAAACGATCTTCTGTCAAAAGACGATTACGAAAAGCTTTTGTAGTAATCGCTTTGATATTCGCAGGTTTGAGATAACCCCCTTGCGAGGGGGATTTCTTGCTTAATATAAATACTTTTTTTCGATTGACTCCATAATCCGGAACGAACAGGGAAAAAACAAAAATGGATTATGTCCCTCATACAGATGAAGATATAAAAAAGATGCTTGATTTCATCGGTGTTTCAAGCATCGATGAACTATACGAGTCCATACCGAAAGACCTGATACTTAAAAAACCGCTGAATCTACCACCATCAGTTGCTGAACCGGAGATTACCTGCGAGATAAACGAGATTGCAGCGCGGAATATAACTATAAAATCAAGCCGTGATTTCCGTGGCGGCGGTATTGAGCACCATCATATACCTCCGATAGTCATGGACTTGATTGAACGCGGTGAATTCCTGACATCTTATACACCGTATCAACCGGAAATCTCACAGGGGATTCTCCAGGCGATTTTTGAATATCAGACAATGATTTGCGAACTAACCGGGATGGATGTCTCAAACGCGAGTTCATACGATGGTGGCACCGCGCTCGGGGATGCCCTCGTAATCTCCGCTTTCAGCAAGCATGAATCGAAACGCGTTCTCATATCGGGTGGATTGAATCCTCAATATCGAGAGGTCCTTAACACATACAATATCGGGCTCGGTATTGAGCTTGTCGATATCCCACAGTTTAATGCATCTATCGATGAAGAGAGATTCATAAAGGAGATTGAAAAAGGAGCGCGCGCGGTATTTATTCAAACTCCTAATTTCTTAGGCGTGGTGGAGCACCCGGGGAAAATTAAAAGAATCGGCGAAAAAATACATCTGCAGAAAGGCTTGTTGATTCTTTGCACGCATCCGATCTCTCTCGCGCTTTTAAAGACACCCGGTGAGATGGGCGCGGACATTGCCGTTGGCGAAGGTCAACCGCTTGGAAACCCCCCAAGCTTCGGAGGTCCGCTTCTCGGTTTCTTCACGGTGAACAATGAGCACTTAAGGCGAATTCCCGGACGAATCATAGGGATAACTACCGATGATGAACAGACGAGAGCGTATGTTATGACACTCCAGGCTCGTGAACAGCATATCCGGCGGGAAAAAGCCACATCCAATATCTGTACCAACCAGGCTCTTTGCGCGATAGCAGCGGCGATTTACATGAGCTGGTACGGTCGCGAGGGAATAAAGCGTCTCGCAAGGCGAATCGCATCCCTCACTCGATATACGATGAAAGAATTCAGCAAAAGTGATGGTGTCCATCTGCCACATGCCAAGCAGCCTCATTTTCACGAATTCATAATTAATGTAGACACTGATCCGGATGAACTCTTAAATAAAATATACAATCGCGGTTTTGCGGGTGGAATTTCGCTCAAAGATATCCATAAGGATTATCCAAAGGGAATTTTGATAACCTTGAACGAGTGCATCCATAAAAAAGATATTGATGAACTGGTTCAGATTTACAACGATTTGATTTGACGGGGTATTCAAATGCGCAGCATACAAAAAAGCATATTCGAAATATCAAGGCGTGGAAGAAAAGCTTATTCGCTGATTAACGATGAAACGACCATACTCGAAGCCAACGAGCTCTTTGATAAGGAATATCTAAGAGAAACGGATGCAAGACTTCCCGAGGTTGCCGAGGTCGATATAGTGCGGCATTTCACGAATCTGTCGAGACGAAACTACGGTGTCGATAACGGATTCTATCCTCTCGGAAGCTGCACCATGAAATACAGTCCTCGAATAAACGAGCATTTATCGATGCTTCCCGCATTCGCATACTCGCATCCGCTTGCGCCCGAGTATATATCACAGGGTTCGCTTCACATCATATACGAGCTTGAAAAATTCCTCTGCGAGATTTTTGGAATGGATGCATTCACGCTGCAACCCGCCGCAGGCGCACATGGAGAACTGACAGGGCTTCTGATAATCAAGGCGTATCATCTTTCACGCGGCGACACTAAACGAAAAGTGATGCTGGTTCCCGACAGCTCACACGGTACAAATCCCGCTAGCGCCAACATGTCCGGATTCATTCTTAAAGAGATTCCAGGCAATAAGGAAGGTCTCGTGGATCTTGATGCTCTCGAAAAGCACTTGAATAATGAGCTCGCAGGCATAATGCTTACCAATCCAAACACCCTCGGTCTGTTTGAAACAGAGATTGTCGAGCTGACAAAGATGGTTCACGAAGCCGGAGGGCAGCTTTATTACGATGGGGCAAACGCAAATGCTCTTATGGGAATCGCGAAACCCGGTGCAATGGGATTTGATATAGTCCACACCAATCTTCACAAGACTTTCAGCACTCCGCACGGAGGAGGAGGTCCGGGCTCAGGTCCTGTGGGTGTGAGATCGCATCTTGAAAAATTCCTGCCTAATCCGCGTGTTGGTAAACATCTCGATAATTACACACTCATAAATTCACCCGATTCCATCGGACGCGTAAAAACTTATCTTGGCAACTTCGGTGTCCTTTTGAAAACGTATGTTTATATCCGCCTTCTCGGTGCCGAGGGACTTAAGAAGACATCCCTTATGGCAATCCTCAATGCCAATTACCTTCAGGAGAAACTCAAGAAAGCATATCTCCTTCCTTATGATTTTCATTGCATGCATGAGTTCGTATTGAGCGCTGATAAACAAAAAGAAGAAACAGGAGTCACCGCAAAGGATATAGATAAAGCGCTGATCGATCGGGGGATACATCCACCGACAACATATTTTCCTCTTATCGTCCATGAAGCGTTGATGATCGAACCGACCGAAAGCGAAAACCTCGACACTCTCGACCAATTTGTTGATGCGATGCTTGATATCGACAGGGAAGCGCATGAGAATCCGGACATGGTAAAAAGCACTCCTCATACAACACCGATCGGACGTCCCGATGAAACCAAAGCCGCGCGAGAGCCAATACTCAAATGGCAATTTCAGGATTGATGCAGCATCATGGCAGATTTATTATTCAGCGACCTTTCATTCGATGATGTCTATCTTAATCTGGCTCTCGAGGAAGTTCTTCTTGATGTAGTATCATCAGGAAAACTCCCGCCATTTGTGCGAGTATGGAAAAATCCTATCTCAATCGTTATGGGAATTTCCCGACGAGTTAATGATGACCTTTTTCTTGAAGCAATAAAAGCGGACAACATAACCGTAGCCAGACGAATCTCAGGAGGTGGCACTGTTTATCATGATTCCGGAACCGCATCATTCAGTTTCTTCTTCCCATGGGAGCTTCTTGGTTCGGATGCATCCCCACACAAAATCGACTCCGCATCGATTGATCCTTTTCTTGATATCATAATCAACGCATTCTGGCAGATAGGATTAACAGGACGAAAAGAGCGAATATCGGATGTTTTTGTTGGCGATAAAAAAGTCAGTGGAAGTGCGCAGAAGCGAGTTAAAGGCGCTATCCTGCATCATGGCACGATTCTCCTCGATGTCGATATCGAAAGCATGTCGACATATTTGAAAATCCCTCCCGAGAGAGAAGAGATACCTCACGACGAATTTGTGACATCGCTCAAAAATCTCGGGAAAAGCATTTCCATCGATGATTTTAAAAAGATGCTTTCATCTTCATTGAAGAAGCTCGGGCATCGGATTGAAAAAATCAACCTTGAGAATAACCACCCGGAATTGCTGGAAAAAGCATCACAACTGGCATTACGAACGTACTCAAAACCCGACTGGATTTTCAGACGATAATTAATATTTTGAAACCATCGAAAAATAGCCATACTAATGTCATTCCTCAACGAGATTCAGGATTTAATTTTCCAGATAATGCATCTTCATTAAGTTCCCATGAAAATTAAATCCTGAATTTTGCTGAGGAATCCCTTTTTTTATGAGTTTTTTAAATCTCTCATTACCATTAAACATTTTTCTCTTATGACGATATAATATAATGGGAGTAATGGGATGCCTATAGAACCCGTTGAAAATCCTTATCGGGTAATCCAATCAAACAAATCGCGCAATGTCCGACGTGTGGAACGACGCGAACCCGATGAGCATGGCGAAGAACATCTG
>Ga0315284_10002488_pt1 | contig 26361 bp, 21 predicted proteins | sample YL17G09_16_MG_FD_203696 | JGI IMG/M metagenome (GOLD analysis project Ga0315284, IMG submission 203696) | Sediment microbial communities from Yellowstone Lake, YNP, Wyoming, USA - YL17G09_16 | ecosystem: Environmental > Aquatic > Freshwater > Lake > Sediment | place: USA: Wyoming | collected...
TATACTTGGAACAGACGCAGACATCGTCGCAACAAAGGATGTGCCACGGAAGCGGTCGATTTAAATACTAAACCGGATTAATAGTTTATTGAAAATGAATTCTGAAAAGGTTGTCGGATACCTGCTCATCGTCTTAGGGCTTGGTATTATCTTCTTTGCCTTATTCACCGCGTCACAGATATTCAGCGGCTCCAAAAGCCCTCCCGCGCTCTTCAGGATGGAGAAGTCGTCTAAACCGATATCTATCGGGGGCGTAGAGATGCCAGGCCTGGAGTTCATACCTATCGAATACCTCAACCTTAGCGGCAACCTGACTTTCTTCCTGCTGTTCATGTGGCTCCTGTTATCTGCCGGAGGCCGGGTGGCATCCATCGGCGTGGGCATGATAAGCATAAAAACCGCCGAATCCGTCAAAGAAAAACAACCTTCTCGCCCAGAATCCTTGCCGTAGCCCTCCTGTTAGCCCAACACTGGATGCTTACTGCGACCGGCAGGCTTGCCGTATGACAGAACGCGCATTCCACGTGCACGGCAAGAGACGTTGTCTTGCCGCCCAAGCCCATGGGCCCGATGCCGAGACCGTTAATTGCCTTAAAAAGTTCCTCCTCCAGTCTGGCAGCATCAGCGTCTTTGTTTCTTGAACCTATTGTTCGCAGGAGAGCTTTCTTTGAGAGCCTGCAGGATTCGTCAGCGGTTCCTCCAATACCTACCCCGATGATCGTCGGCGGGCAGGGGTTTCCCCCGGCTGCTGCGACGGTTTCAAGAACGAATCTCTTAACTCCTGAAAGGCCGGCCGAAGGCGTGAGCATCTTTAAGGCCGACATGTTTTCAGAACCCGCGCCTTTCGGAAGCACTGTTATCTCTAAAAAATTTGCGGCATCCACCATCTCAAACTCTATTGCCGGCATCCCTTCCCCGGTGTTATCGCCCGAATTCTTCCTCGTAAGCGGATGCACGACGTTAGACCTGAGCGGGATCTTCTTGGTGGCGTCTCTTACGCCCTGCCTTATCGCATTCTCTATATGCCCGAGATCCACGTCCGCACGGCTTCCTATCCGGACATAGAAAACAGGGAGTCCGGTGTCCTGGCAGAGGGGTTTGGAACTCTTTCTTGCATATATGATATTGTCAAGTATGGCCTTTAGATTGGTCCTCGCAATGCCTTCCTCTCTTTCATGGGCGGCTGAAAGCGCTTTTACGACATCGTCGGGCAGGGATATTACCGCTTTTTCCAGTAATTCCACAACCGTTTCCCTAATGGTGTCTTCCTTTATCATCCTGGTTATTATATTGGCATAATCCTGATATAATAACATGTCAAACACTTTTGGGAACGTCTTTCGGATAACCACATGGGGGGAATCGCACGGCCCGGCAGTCGGCTGCGTCGTCGACGGATGCCCTTCAGGCCTTGCACTTTCTGCGGAAGACATACAGAAGGAGTTAGACCGCAGAAGCCCGGGGAAAAGCCCGGTATCGACTGAAAGGAAGGAACCAGACAAGGTAGAGATACTTTCAGGCGTATTTGAAGGAAAAACCATCGGGACACCGATATCTTTACTGATAAAAAACCTTGACACCGACTCCGGCAAATACTGGGAGATTAAAGACCTGCTTCGCCCCGGCCAGGCAGAATACACCTACAGGGAGAAATACGGTTTGATAGACTGGAGAGGAGGCGGCAGGGCTAGCGGCAGGGAAACAGCCGCAAGGGTCGCGGGAGGCGCCGTCGCCATAAAACTTCTGAAAAGATCGGGCATAGAGGTTGTCGCATACGCAAAAGAGATAGCCGGCATAAATGCAGACACGCCGGGAATAGAATACGAGAACATCGAAAGGACACGTAAAACGATAGACTCTAACAGCGTAAGGACGGTAGACCCCGAGGTTGCGGAAGAGATGGAGCATGCGATACTCACGGCAAAAAAAGGAAAAGACTCTGTCGGTGGGATAATAGAAGCGGTCGCCTTAGGAGTTCCGGCAGGATTAGGCGAGCCATTATCCGATAAATTAAGCGCAGACCTTTCAAAAGCCCTCATGTCCATCCCGGCCGTAAAAGGGGTAGAGATAGGCGCGGGTTTTGAGATAGCCCGGATGAAAGGCTCTGAAGCAAACGACGCATTCGCAGTAAAGAAAGGAGCGGTATACACGACGACGAACAATGCAGGAGGCATACTCGGCGGGATGTCAAACGGGATGCCGATAATAATCCGCGTCGCGGTAAAACCCACGGCATCCATCGCAGCAATACAAAAAACCATAAACTACGAAAAAAAGAAAGAATCAGAGATAATAGTCGGAGGAAGACATGATCCATGCATCGTCCCAAGAGCCGTGCCCGTGGTAGAGTCGATGATCGCATTAGTCCTTGCCGATCACTCCATAATGTCGGGATTTATTCCCCGAAAATTAGTTAATTAAGGAATATACAAAAATGCAGGATAAAAAAATCAGAGTAATCGCTTTGTTGGCAGTTTTTTCCTTGACTCTGGTGATTTCGCCGGCATGTGCGCTGAATCCTGAGATGCTTTCGGAAGACGAGTATGTAAACGCATATTTCAGTATATACGGCGATTATATTGCAGGAAACGGTAATATTTCCAGGGAGGAGATAGGGGATATAGTGGAATATTATCTGACCAGTAAAGACCTCGCGGGAAATCTTTACGTTACAGGGCAAAAGTCCGGCAGGATGATAGGCAGCATACTCGCGGACTCGGGCGTTGTTTTCGACTGCGGCGTGTGCGGTTCGGGCGTCCTTAACAGCAAGTGCTGCATCTATCGCGCCGGGCAGGAGCCGATGATGTACGAGTGCGTTGGAACAGAGGTCCGGGGAGTGAACAATTACACATGGAAAGAGATCTATCAATGCACGTTCGGATGCTGCGCCAACCGCTGTTGCAGAGACACAAACCCAACGACCACAACGATTCAGCCGACGACGACCACAGCAGCCTCGACAACCACGTCAACGACCCAAGGCACTACAACGACCACCGGACCAGACAACTGCCAAAGCGACACAGACTGCATCAACAAATACGGAGGATGCTACACCTGTCCCTACATAGGCGCAGACTGCTCACAAGGATCAGCCAACTGCAAAACGGATTATAACTGCTCCAGTTACGGCTGGGACTGGAAATGCGTAAGCCAATGCTGCATACCGCCCGGAGCAACTACGACAACCGGCCAGACCTCGACCACCTCGGGGTCTTCGACATCGACTACGACTCCGTCAGGCACGACCACTACGACGTCTTCTGTTTCCACTACCACTGTTTCGACAGGTGATTGTGTCACTCTGATAAATAATGGCGACCCCAACGACAAAGCAGACATCGTTTTCATGGGAGTCGGTTATGACAGCTCACAGATGGACCAATTTGTTAATTCAATAGAACAAGGCACTGATAAGATATTCAGCGTAGAGCCTTTCAAATCCAATAAAAACAAGTTCAACGTGTATTATACCAAGAAATTCCTGGTTTCTGGTTTTTCCAAAAATGATGTAATAAAGCTGGCTTCTGATTGCCCTTGCACTCATCGGATTGTTATAGATAATAGAAATCCTTCGGATTGTTGCTATACTTATTTTTCGGGTTATCTCTTAACTGATAAAAATGGCCAGGGTGTAGTCCATGAATTTGGGCATCTTTTCGGAGACCTTTATGATGAATGGTCTCTCAAGACTACTTACTGTGATTACTCCCCGGCTCCGAATTGCGACGTAGCCGGTTGCCCGAGTTGGGCTGGGACCCCGGGAACAGGATGTTACCTTGGATGTGGTGTAAATTGCGACAACTGGTACAGGCCTACGAATACTTGTAGGATGCAAAATAATGGTCCATTCTGCTCGGTATGCATGAAGCAGTTGCTCTCGGTATTAAGCAAATATAAATAAAATTTCCAAAATGAAAAAGGAAGTATTAGCTGGCTTGGTGTTTTTGGTGTTGTCTACTGCGACCTTTTCAGAGATGGGCAAGATTTATCTTATTAATCTGCACTATAAAGCCGGTGTCGTTTCCTTGGTCGGGGTTTCAGAGAAGGCTGGTTATCCTACTGGCCTGCAGATACAGCCTGATAAGGGGCATAGTTACGATGTCGTCTCCCTCACCGGGCAAAGGCTTTACTCGTACAGGTTCGACATACCTGACAAGATGTACTATGACGAGTTTAATTCCACGACTGGCAATATCACCGGGGGCGGGGTGAAGAAATTGGATGATGTCTTTTTCACCCTTGCCGTTCCTTATTTCCCGAACGCGAAGGCGGCCTCAGTGTATGATCAGAACGGCGTTAAGGTTCTGGAAGCCGACCTGTCCAGATTCTCTGAACAAACGACCCCAGAGACCAAACCAAACAACTTCCTATACGTCATTATAGCATCGCTGGCGATGATCATAATAGGTATGGTATACTGGGAAAAGAGGAAAGCAAAGAGATAGTCCTTTCATCTAAGGGATTCTAAGCAACATACCCACTGCATAGCCGGCGATCAGTCCCACCGTTATCGGCGGCAGAGCCGGCAGCACTATGTCTTTTTTGTTTAGGATGTAGAGGAATAACGCCACGAGGCCCAGCAGTCCTCCGAGGCTTGTCGCTATCGCCTGAGTCATGGAGTAATCCCTCAGGACCGACACACTGAACATCAGAGGGATCGCGAGGTCCCCGGTTCCAAGGCCTAGTACCCTTTCGCCTACGGGTATCGAGAACATGAGGGGTATTTTTCCTTTGGCGCCTTCTGCAAGGGTTACCATGTGTTTTGTCCAGAATACGGCGATGAGGTCGTAGATCGCAAGCCCTATGAGCAGGATCAGTGCGGGCGTGAATGCGAGTGATGCGCCGAGCCATGATCCTATTCCGGGTATTGATAGTATCAGCAGCAGGTCGATTGCCAGGAGGCTTTTTCTTTTCCAGATCGCGGTAAGCATCAGGGGTATTGCAAGGAGGATTCCTGTGTCGCCTATCAGTCCCCATAATGTCAGCGAAAGTCCTCCGAACAGCCCGACGTATATGAAGATTTGTATGATAAGGTCTAATTTGTATTTTAGAAGTGCTAGCAGCACTGCCGTGGATATGAATACGTAAAGTAAGATTGTCAGCGAGGATGCGGGATTCTCCGGGTTTTGAACAACGGGTTGAAGGACCTGTCCTTCCTTCACCGTCTCGACGATTCCTTTCCCGCCTTCCGGGCCGGTGTTGCTTATGTATAAGCCTATGCCTTGGACCAGCAGGTAGATAGAGACCGCGAACATTAGCGAGCTTGCGTATTTCATCCTAGGTCTTCCGTGAACATGAACTGGTCATGTCTTGGCTCGTAGATTATGCCTTTGGTCTTCAGCTCGTTTATTATTTTCTCCACTTCGGATTTGTCGATCTTTTTATCTGTCGCTGCCGTCATTATGTCGTTGAATAAAGCCGTCCTTTCAGGGTTGTTTGCTATGAGGCCGCGTATTATGTCTTCTACCATCCTTATCCGGTCCCTTGTCGTCTTCGGGTGGTCGGTCACTATCCTGTCGATGTCTATCTCCCCTGTAAGCTTGTCCGTGGCTACCTCTCTCAGGACGAAGTCGGTGAGCTTTATGACCCTGTCGGCGTCTTCAATGGTTACCTCGTTGCTGAGCCGGATCTTTGCCGACGCCTCGGCCAGCCTGACGAGGGCTTCAAGCTGTCTTGGAGTAGCCCTCACAGTCTCCCTGCTTCCGCCACGAAGCTCCACATAGTAGTCGGAAAACTTTTTCCCAGCTTCTTCGGTAAGCAGGGGGTATATATTCTTTCGGGCATAGGCGATGTATTTCCTGAAAAGGTCCGTGGGTATCACAGGCTCAAGGTCTTTCTGATCATCGCCGACTTTGTGCATCTTGAGCATGTGTTCCGCGATCTTTCTGTCGGTTTCCCGGTCGACTATGTCCTGTATCGGGAATATTAGGTCGAATCTTGAAAGCAGCGTCGGGGGTATGTCGAACTGTTCGCCCAAGGGTTTGTAGTTGTCGAACCTTGAAAACTTCGGGTTTGAGGCGGCAAGTATGGCGGTATTGCATTTGAATCTTGCCACAATACCTGCTTTCGCGACGCTTATGGTTTGTTGTTCCATGGCTTCGTGCATCGCGCCCCGGTCTTCTTTCTCCATCTTGTCGAATTCGTCGATGCATGCTATGCCGCCTCCGGCAAGCACGAGTGCCCCGGCTTTCAAAGTCCATGCGCCTTCTGCCAGTTCGTCTTTTTCGGCTGTCGCCGTAAGGCCTGCGCCAGTGGTCCCTTTACCCGATACATAGATGCTCTTGGGCGCTATCTGGTCTACGTACTTTAGGAGCCTTGACTTCGCAACGCCCGGGTCTCCGATAAGGAGAAGGTGTATGTCGGCCCTGACTTTTCCGCCGTCGGGAAGCGTCTTGCCCTGCCTTCCTCCGAACATCTGCAGCGCTATCGCCTCCTTGACCTCTTTATAGCCGTAGATGGAAGGAGCTATCGAGTCAACTATCATGCTGTGTATCTGCGGGTCTTTTGCAAGCTTCTTGATTTCTTTCTCTTCTTTCTTGCTTATCTCTATGTCCTCGAAGTCCTTCTCTATGGGCTCTATGTGATTGGCTTCGATGAATTTAGAGTACACCGAGCCTTTCTTTTGCGGGGGTGCAAGCCTTATGACTCCGGTCACTATGACCTTGTCTCCGGCAGTGACCCGGTCGGTCATATCGTCTTCGGCCCATATCTTTATCTTACGCGCCTGCTCCCCTCCTTTGATATACTCCAAAGGCTCCTGTATCTCGAGTATCTGGAAATCCAGCCAGTCTGATTCCTCGGCCATGAAACGGAAATCCATCTTGCCGCATTCCTTGCATCTGATAGGCGAAACGATCTGCCCCCTGAGCCGGTCTTCGCGGTCCTGAGCCTGCTCGGAGGTCTGGCCGCATGAGTTGCACCTGAAACGCGCGACAAAGAGTTTGGGGAATACGTCGCTTATCCTGTTGACGACCCCCTCGGTAGAAACAAACCGTGTGATAGTCTCTGAATCGATGAAACGGATCATGAAGGTATAGCCCTTGTCCTTGGGCAGGTTCGTGATACGGACATGGAATTCAGGAGTCCCGGTCTTTCCAGGATCAAGAACCGGCAGATTCTTCTCAAGCAGGACCTGTTCGAAGATGTCTATAACCCCGGTAGGGATCCTCGTAGAATGAACGTCATAGGATACGCCGTACGGGTTTACCAGGAGGTTTTCGGCAAGCTCTTTATCGTATTTCTCTAGTTCCTGCCAGTCGACGACCAGGCTCCTTTCTTCAGGGTATCTCTCGGCAAGCCTGTTCAAATCCTCGGTCTTGAGGTCCAGGAATTTTTCTATACGTTCCTTCATTTTTTTGGGTTCGAGAGGGGATGTATATATGGAATAGGTTAAATAATACAGAAAAAAATGCTATGAAAGAGTTATCTCCTGTCCTGCCGCTATTGCATTCTGCAGCATCCGGCCTTCCTGGCTGTTCCTTTTCACCTTTACGGTCCCGTTCCTTGCGGCTCTCGCGTTGAAGAGGTCTTCGCCGTCGGCGCAGACTGTCACGGTTTCGTCGCTTCGGCCGGATTTTATTATAAGCACCTTCTTGGTCTGGATTATGTGGATTTCGTCCGGATTCGTGGATTCCTTCCTGGCCTTCTGCCGGACGGGTATTACGACTACTTCTTCACCGAAGGAATACATCTCATACTGGGGTAGATTTGTTTCAAAGTCTCTTATCTCGATGACCGGCCTTGAAAGGTCTCCGTCGCGCATCCCAAACGGCACCTTGACGGTCATCCTGAGCTCGTAGACCTGTTTTATCTGCCCTGCCTGTATGAAGATTATCGTATCCACCACGTGCGGGATTATTCCCAGCTCTACGCGGCCGACTAGTCTCTGTATTGCATCGATCGCCCTGTTGGCATGGCAGACCCCTACCAGGCCGACTCCTGCAAGGCGCATGTCTGCGAATATCTGGAAGTCCTTGGTCTTTCGGACTTCGTCATAGATGGTGTAGTCAGGCCGGACCAGGAGGAGTATGTCAGCCGTCGCCTCCATGGAGCCGTCGAGGCTCGTATATTGGGTAATGACGTCGGGTACCTGCAGGTCCCGCGGATTCTCCATGGTTTTGATGACTTTACCGGTTGATAGATAGAATTCCGCAAGCGCCTGGGCGAACGTGCTTTTTCCCTGCCCCGGAGCGCCTGCCACGAATATCCCTTCAGCCCGTGACGCAAGCCGGTCCATGAGTTTCTTTGAAAGCTTATAGTCTTCAAGATGCGTCTTCACGATAGGCCTTACTGCAGTTATTTCCAGGCCGTCGCTGAAAGGTGGGCGGGCGATAACTATACGATATTCCCTAAGCTGTATGACCGAGACCCCTCTCCTTTCCACCTCGATATAACCTTTGGGATCGGAACGCGCCGCCGCTACGATCTCCTTGCTGTACTCGTCTAACTCTTCCCTCGTTATGTGCGGCCTTATCTCGACAAGCTTGAATTCGCCTACCCGGCCTTTTTTGGCATATATAGGCGTGCCCTCTTTCATATGCACGGACGCGGTTTGCTCGTCGAAGAGCTTGTATATCTGAGGCTCGATGGCTTTGACCTTTGGGCCTATGTATCTCACCTTCAGTCCTTTGGCCTCGGAGACCAGGGCCTGGGTCTTGTCGCTTGTCACAAGCAGGGCATCGTTTTCTTCGGCGATCTTTCGTATGAGATCGTCTATGACCCCGGCCCTTGCAAGCTTTATGTTCTGGTCGGTCGGCGGCTTTCCATAGAACCTGATCGTTATCCTTCCCTTCGATTCGTCGGCTATCTTTCGGAGAGACTTCAGCTCGTTTAGGCCGTCAAAGCCGGTCTCTCTTCCAAGATTTGCCTGGTTTTCAAGTTCCGCGACCGCCGCTTCAGGTATTATAATTTCTACATCCCCCTTTTCCTCGCCCAATATCTCGGTAATCCGCCCGTCTATTATCACGGACGTGTCCGGGACGATCTTTATATTATCCATTTCGACGATTGTCTATTTTTTTCCTCAAGGGTTTATATTAAGTCAGAGAGTATTAGATATTGTGCTTCAATGCACAAATAACAGAAACGGGAGATGACGCAAAGAACATCCAACAGCGCCTCAAGGAACATGTTGGCAAAGACCATAGCAGGAGAGATAACCCTTGCTGAAAACGCCGGAACGGCGATGAAGAAGTGGCGCATGATATTCGGGATAAAGCAAAAAGACCTTGCAAAGAATCTCAGGATGTCGCCTTCGGTGATATCGGACTACGAATCAGGCAGGAGACGCCCGGGCGTCGGATTCGTAAAAAAATACACCCACGCCCTGGTAAAATCCGACCAGGCAATGAAGGGAATGCTGGAAAAGCTCATCCTCCCGAAAAAATCGGAAGCAGTCCTCGACATAAGGGAATTCCTCAAACCCGCAAGCGGCGAAGAATTAATAAAACAGGTTAAAGGAAAGATCCTGGCAAACAAGGAATACGTCAAAAACAACATATACGGTTACACGGTCATAGACAGCATAAAAGCGATACTGGAACTATCAGACAAAGACTTCACCCAGATATACGGCATGAACAACCAAAGAGCATTGATATTCACGAAAGTACACCTCGGACGTTCGCCGATGATAGCGGTAAAGGTGACCCATCCCAAGCCTGCGATGGTAGTATTCCACGGCCTCTCTCCCGGGGAAGTCGACAAGCTCGCTATAAGGATAGCCGAAACGCAGAAGATACCCCTCGTAGTCTCAATGGCCGGAAGCGAGGAAGAGCTTATCGAAGGGTTAAGAAAAATCGAGGGCTAAAAAAACTATTAAATAATCGAAAAACAAAATAAAACAAAGAAAATGCCTGTAGGAATAGTCGGATACGGGGCATACGTGCCCAAATACAGAATAAAGACCGAAGAGATAGCGGCAGTATGGGGCGAAGACGGCGAGAGGATGAAGAAAGGCCTCAACATCAGGGAAAAATCCGTCCCGGCGATAGACGAAGACACGGCAACCATTTCTGTCACATGCGCGAGGAACGCCCTCGAACACGCAAAAATAAACCCTGCAGAAATCGGCGCAGTATATGTCGGCTCGGAATCGCACCCTTATGCCGTCAAGACGACGTCTACCATCGTGGCCGAGGCCATAGAGGCCACCCCGGAACTCACAGCCGCAGACTACCAATTCGCCTGCAAGGCCGGAACCGCAGCCATACAAACGGTCATGGGCATGGTCCAGTCCAAGATGATAAAATACGGCGTCGCGATAGGCGCAGACACAGCACAGGGAAAACCCGGCGACGCTCTTGAATACACCGCAAGCGCCGGGGGCGCAGCATACATAATAGGTGCAGAAAACCTTCTTGCGATAATCCACGACACATACTCGTACACTACAGACACGCCCGACTTCTGGAGACGCGAGGGACAGGAATACCCGAGCCACGGCTCACGCTTCACGGCAGAACCCGCATACTTCAGGCACGTCCTCGCCGCGGCAAAAGGCATAATGCAGAAACACAAAATGGAACCCAAAGACTTCAAATACGCCGTATTCCACCAGCCCAACGGCAAATTCCCGCTCAACGCAGGCAAAAAACTCGGATTCACGGAAGAACAGATAAAAACAGGATTACTCACGCCATACATAGGAAACACGTATTCTGGGGCAACGCCCCTCGGCCTCGCCGCAGTCCTTGACGAAGCGAACGCCGACGAAAAGATACTCGCGGTCTCATACGGCTCAGGAGCCGGAAGCGACGCATTCATAATAGAAGCCACAAAAGAGAACGAGAAGAGAAGAAACAAGAAGACGGTGAAATCTTATATGAACAGGAAGGAGTACGTGAACTACTCCATATACTCAAAACTGAAAGGAAAGATCAAAGGAGTATCGCTTGAAAAATAAGATGGCTAACAAGAAGGTAGCGATCATCGGCGTCGGACTCACGAAGTTCGGGGAGCTCTGGGACAAAAGCTACAGGGACCTGATAACAGAGGCCGGGGTTAAAGCCATCACCGATGCAAAAATAGATGGAAAAGACGTCCAGGAACTGTTCGTCGGCTCTATGTCTCCAGGTCTGTTCGCCGGACAGGAGCACATCGGAGCGCTGGTCGCAGACTATGCGGGTCTTACGGGAATACCGGCCACAAGAGTCGAGGCGGCTTGCGCATCCGGAGGCCTTGCGCTAAGGCAGGCATACACGTCGATAATATCAGGCCAAAACGACATCGTCGTTGCGGGCGGGGTTGAGAAGATGACCGACGTGCCCACCGGGATCGCGATGACGGCGCTCATGGGCGCGGGAGACGAGGAATGGGAGGCCTTCAACGGAGCCACTTTCCCGGCGCTCTACGCCCTGATGGCGAGAAGACACATGCTGGAATACAAAACAACCATTGAACAGATATCCATGGTCTCTGTCAAGAACCACGCCAACGCGAAACACAACGAATACGCGCAATTCCAGTACGAAGTAACACTCGAAGACGTCCTCAATTCCGCGCCGGTCGCAGAGCCATTACGCCTGCTACACTGTTCACCCATAACAGACGGCGCCGCAGCAGTGATCCTCGCAAGCGGGGAAAAAGCTAGAGAGATATGCGAAAACCCGGTCTGGATAACCGCCTCAGCCCTCGCAACCGATACACTGGCGCTGCACGACAGGAAAAGCATGAGCCAGACCAATGCGGCGATCCTCGCGGCAAAAGACGCATACAAGCGTGCGGGAGTCGGCGCAAAAGACATAGACTTCGCCGAAGTCCACGACTGCTTCGCGATAGCCGAAATATTCGCAATAGAAGCCCTCGGCTTCTGCAAGATAGGCCAGGGCGGGAAATACACCGAAGAAGGCAATACAAAGATCGGCGGAGAAGTTGCTGTAAACACGAGCGGCGGACTGAAAGGCAAAGGACACCCTGTCGGGACGACGGGTATCGCGCAGGCAATAGAGGCGACGCTGCAACTCCGCGGAGAAGCAGGGAAGAGACAGGTGAAAGACGCAGAAATAGGCTTAACTCACAACGTCGGCGGGTCTGGTGCGACCGCCGTGATACACATATACGAAAAAGACTGAAAAAAAATGAAAGGCTTGGCGTCATACTGGAGGCTCATACCGCAGAGATACAATCTCATAGGCACGGAATGCGGACACTGCAGCGAAAAATTCTTCCCGCCGAGAAAGATCTGCCCCAACTGCCGAAGGCACGGAGAGATAAAGAAATACAAATTCTCAGGCAAAGGAGAGATCTATTCATACACGATAATACACGCAGCCCCGGACGGATTCGAATTCCAGAAACCCTACCCGGTCGCGATAATCAAACTCGTCGAAGGGCCTCTTGTGACGGCGCAGATAGTAGACTGCAAGCCGGAAGACATAGATATAGGCCAGAAGGTAGAGATGATCTTCAGGAAAATCTACGCAGGAGGAAAAGAGGGAACGATAAGGTACGGATACAAATTCAAACTGATTGATTGAGCTGTCTTTCTTTCTAAACTCACGTTTTTTTGTATTCTAACTCGTTCAGTGGGGTCAAAAGACCCCACTCGGGGAGGGTCAGGAAATGCCAAAAACTGGGGAGGGGCGGAGCCCATCCGCGGTTTGGGTGAGAGATGATCTTCAGGAAAATCTACGCAGGAGGAAAAGAGGGGACGATAAGGTACGGATACAAATTCAAACTGGTTGAATAGATCACCCCTGCGCCCACGTCTGTATCAAAACTAGTACTTCCTGTATCGTCGCCTGCCCGTTAGACCACTTCATTATCAGGTTCAGTATCTCCGTCACCGACACCTGGCCGCAGGGCGGCTCGTCTCCGGCGAGGCTGCAGCCTTGTTGCACGTATTCATCGCTTAGCGGCAGGTAGTCGATGTTATCCGCGGCGAGTTCGTATCCCAGGTCGCAGAACCCGTTTCTGTCCGCGTCCTCGCAGACCTCGGAGTATCCGTCCCCGTCGGGGCTCGCCCAGTAGTTGCCCGCGATCCCGGTTCCCGGCGAATAGACTCTGGTTCCGGTTTGCCGGGTGGTGTTCCAGTAGTTTGTCCCGTCCACATCTTCCAGCAGGTAGTTGCTCTCAAAGTTTTCGAAAAAGTTGTTGTATATGACGTTATCTGTGGAGTAGTAAATCGATACGCCCGCAATGTTGTTTCCCGTGATTTCGGATCCCGTTACGGTGTTTGCGTCGCTTTGATATATGACGAATCCGCTGTCGTTGTTGTCTCTTGTCTTTATGTTGTTTAACGTGTTGTTGCGGCTGTTGTATAAGTACACGCCCGAGAAATTGTTTGCGTACGTTGATGCGTTGCCTATCAGGTTGTTGTCGCTGTAGTACAGATATATGCCCTCTTGCCCGTTGTTATATGTCTCTATTCCATCCAGGGTGTTGTTGTCGCTGTTGTCAAGTATCACTCCGTGGCTGTCTTGCGTATCGTGTGAGATTATGCCGGATATTTTGTTATCTGATGCAGTCCACAGGTTCAGCCCGAAGGATTTGCAGCCCATTATCTTAGCATCTCTTACGGTGTTTGCGTCGCTTTGATATATGAAGAGCCCGCTGTCGTTGTTGTCTCTTGTCGTTATGTTATCTAATGTGTTGTTGCGGCTGTTGTATAAGTACACGCCCGAGAAATTGTTTGCGTACGTTGATGCGTTGCCTATCAGGTTGTTGTCGCTGTAGTACAGATATAAACCATTCTGGGAGTTATCGTAGGATTTGATGTTCCTTAGCGTGCTGTTCGTGGTCGTATCAAGTATGAAACCATGGCCGTCTCCGAGGTTATCAAACGACCTGACATCGTCTACCGTGTTTTTCGACGTATTCCATAAATTGACGCCAGATGATTCACTATCGGATACCGTCATGTTCCTTACAGTACTCCCTACGCCACCCATTATGATAAAACCCCAGCTCTTGCTTGAGATAGACGTAATGTTGATAAACGTATTGTAGTCCCCGTTGACTGAAACCACGCCATAGAACCAATTCTTAGCCGCGCAATTCCTCACATTCGCGCCCGAAACAGCGTTCACGTAGATGCCGATTGTGTCGGAGAGATTCCTGCCTTCTACGGTATGACCCCTGCAGTCAAGCGTCACGTCGTCTGCGAGGATCTGCAAACAGTTCATCTCCGAAGAATTACGGATATCGGATGTAAGGACATACGTCGCGCCCGGCGTGCCAAGGCTTGCGCAGTTGATGATGCCTATATCGGTTGCATAAACGCTTGAAACCAGCGTCAGAGACAATAACAAGAACAAAAATTCCTTTTCCATGTTACTCTTTTAATCAGGAAAGTATAAAAAGTACGATCTAAGCGGGTAAGAGGATAGTTCACCCGCCCTGCGCCCACGCGGTTATCAGCGCCAGGACTTCCGGGACAGTGGCCTGGTTATGGCTCCACTGGACTATCAGGTTCAGTATTTCTGTCACAGTCACCTGACCGCAGGGCGGATAATCACCTATTAATGTGCATTCCGATCCCAGTTCTCCAGTATATTTCGCATAAAAAATTTCCCAGTTTCCAGGTGTGTTATCGTCAAATGTTATATGAAGGTTATCAGATGTGTCAGTGATAACATCTAAGGCTAGTGAGTCGCCGCTATTGTTCAGCAGGTTGACGGGTACGGTCCAGTTAAGCGCATTTGCTGTTTTTGAATAAAAGAGGTCGTTGTATCCGCTTGTTTGATAGTTGTCCTGCCACAGGAGGTGGATAGTGTTTGTTGAATCAATCGAAATAAAGGGATTCAGCGAATCTCCGGGAGTATTTGATACGTCCTTGACGGTGGTCCAGTTGGCACCGTTGTCGCTGGATCTTGTAACTAAAATCTCCCAATTTCCAGGTGTATTATCCATCCAAGAAAGATAAATGTTATTATTGGAATCTACCGCTATGGATGGTTTGTACGAGTACTGCCCGTTGTTTGATATGTCCTTGGCGGTGGTCCAGCTAGCTCCGTTATTTATGGATTTTGAGTAAAGTATTTCGCTGTTCCCGAGGGAGTCGTCGTCCCATGCTACATGAAGATTATTCAGATTGTCCGATGCTATCACAGCATTCCTTGAAGCTCCTCCATTATTGGATATGTCTTTTTTCGTAGACCAAGTGACTCCCCCGTCTAGAGATTGTGTATAAAATATTTCGCTATTGCCTGTAGTCTCATCCTGCCAAACTATGTGCAGATGGTTTAATTTGTCAGCGATTATTGATGGCTTCTTAGATGCACCTGTATTGTTTGATATGTTCTTTGGTATGGTCCAGATGCTTCCCTCATCGTCCGACCTTGTGTATAATATCTCCCAGTTTCCAGAGGAATTATCATACCAGACGACATGCATGTTTCCTGAAGAGTCGACCGCTATATCCGGTGAATATGAGGCTCCTTCTGTGAATGATATGTCTACTGGTGTAGACCAAGTTACACCATTGTCCGTTGATTTGGAAAAGAATATTTCATCTTCTCCGTTCGACGCATCGTTCCAGACGATGAAGAGGTGCCCATTCAACCGGTTTATTGCGATTGCCGGGTTCCAGGAAACTTCAGGGGTATTGGATACATTTATCGGAATAAGATACTCCGACTCAACAAACCCCGTGAGGGCTAGCAATCCAAGTATTATCAAAGACGCTTCGTTTTTCATTTTATCCGAAGATCCCTCCATTTGTAAACTCCAGTCTTAAATCCGGCATTATAAGCCCTTCAAATACTTTCTTATCTCTTCTGCCATACAAAAGGATTGGCTGCTCTTTTCCATCAATTACTGCTGTTCCCCTAAGTTCTAGTTTTTCTTCTGAGAGGTCGCCTCTGAGGAAAACTTGATATTCTATGCCCTCATTAGGGATATCAAGGACTCCTTTCAGGCCATTCTCCTCATTAAAATCGCCCTCAAGCAATAGTTTAGCATCGCTTTTGCCCGCTGTTCCTGTGAGATATAATCCTTTTGACCCTTTTTCTATGAATGCGCTATATACTTCTTTTGCGTTTGTTAGCACGTCCACTGGATTTTGGCCTGACTCGTAATTCAGGGATTTTTCGTAGGTAGGATAATAGTAGACCTCCTCAAGCCTTTTTACAAAATCCGTTTGACTGGATGAATTTCTTAAATAGTTCAAGGCCTCTTCAGTTATCCAAATCTCAGTTTCCTGCTTTTCAACGGCTTTCAGGTCACTGTTCTTGCTCAATGGCTTCTCTTGGTAAAATTGTCCTATGTTGACCTTAAACCCATTAGCCTCCAATGTTTTCAGGTAGTCAATACCTCCGTTTTCCCCCTTGAGGGAGAACGAGGTGTAAGCCAGTGTACATACTACAGCGCATAAGACGACGACCCAGGGTATTACTTTTTTATTCATTTTTCACCTCCGAGTAACACACTCCCAAATGTTTTCCTGTTCCTCAGGAAAGCTAAGGTCACTCCTATTATCACTATCAGCCCAAAAAAGAACAGGGGCAGTAAATACGCTGCAATTACTGCTGTCCAGGGCACCAAGCTTGATAGTCCGCCCAGTCCCAACACTACAACTGTAAAGATGAACACATAGATGAGGCTGTTGAAGACGCCGTCAACTATTGATATGGCGACTCTCTTCCTGCCGGATTTTTCCAGGGCGTTAATCGAGAACAAAAACCCCACAAAGCCTAAGACTATCAAGATTTCAACTAATCCTAAGTCTTTGGCTTTGTTAACTGGCTGTACTAGATATACAAAGGGCAAAACAAAGTAGTCCCTGACTAAAGGCCTTAAATCTTCCTTTTCTCTTATTACGTCTGCAATAGGTGGGCTTGTCTCGTAATATGTTTCGACAAAGCTCTCACCTAATGGGTTCTTCTCCAAGAAGCCATCTCTAAAGCTTCTAAGGATGTCAAGTTCTCCTACAAGCGGGCTGCCGAATGCGGCTGTGGCGATGAAGCAACCCGAGCTGCTGCTTTTCACTTCGATGCGGGTACTTGCGCTGACTGTTCCGGGCTTGTCAGAAGTTACTCCAACGCCCAAGTCATGAGTTCCGTCTGTGATTGCTTTCAATCTCCAGCTTGTACTCATGCTACCCCCTGCTGGAATAGTGCCAATAACCTTATCCATGCCGCCTGACTGCAATACAAAACCAGTGGAAAGCGCAAGAGTTGCCTTCACATTGGTCGCCTCGGAACCCTGTAGATTCTTGACCTGCACATACACATCAAACTCATTGTCCTTCTGGACGGTGCGGGGAGAAATTAAGCTTATCTGAATATCTGTTTTAGGTTTTACCCTGACTAAGCAAGTTCTTGCCATCGACCCTGCATTGTCTGATTCAACATAGAAAGGCACGGTATATTCTCCTGCCTGGTTTGCTACCAGATAGAATGGGGCGATCCATCTGCCACTGGCAGGGATTCTGACTATGTTCTGTTCTCCTTGACCGAGGATTCCTGCACGGACATTGGAAACCGCTTCAGTGCCTGTGTTTTCTACTGTAGCGGAGACCGTAAAAGTACTACCTTCAACCACTTCCGAAGGGCATGAAACACCCACATTTAAACGAGGAGCAGATGATGAGTCAAAGGGATCTGTTCCATATAGATACTCATCAAGATTGATTACCCCATCTCCATCATCATCTTGTTGAGAAAATGGGGAATTGCCCGGATAACCATTGAAGTTTGATGTGTACTCATATTCAAGGTTGGAAAATCGTCTATAATGTACTCCTTGAATAAAAACAGCAGAATCATAATATTTATCTAGAGTTGTATATGTGTTTATTGTATTTATTATTTTAGAGTTTTCTATGGTTTTGGCCAGTTTTAAGGTTGATTTTGCTTGTATTGTGGCCCAACTGTTAAATTTATCAACAGCTGCTACTCTCTGTCCATCATCCCATAGGTCAATTACTTTACCTCCTGTAGCAATCGGTTTATTGGCCCTATGTAGATTCACCCAATCATTCGTGGCTTTGTATGATGATTCTATCGCCACACCTTCAGAAACCAGGTCTATAGCACACTCCTGTATCCCCCCGGCGTATACTTGGATTACATCGTCATTTGTGACTGGGACCCCTTGGTTTTTCCCAACAACCTGTGCTGCTTTTAACGCTGCTCCAGAATAAAACCCAAACTGAACGCTTTCTGCACTAAATGCTGCAACTGCCCCCGGTATTCCCGCACCTAAAGACGCTCCAGCTAGAGCACCTAACCCTCCACCCAAAAGAGCCCCACCTACAACGTCTGAAACAGTATCCAAATCTAGCGGTGCGCCTTCTTGGTATTTGTAGTAGGCTACCACGCCCCCTCCGATAATACCCCCTATTGCTGCACCTATTACTACATTTGGCAAGGGGCTATGAGGCTCCTGGCGTGTAAAGTTGCTGTAATCTGCTGTATAGCTAATACTTAAAGGTAAATGAAGTATTCTGTTACTGTCGTTGAATAATGAAATATTTGCCCAATCTCCGCTGGTGTAGTTTACTGAATCATTGAAGGGGGAATAAAACGTAGTTATTATCTCCATCGATTCATTTATGAACTCAGCTTTTTCGTAAATTTCATAAATTCCTAAAGGGATTATGCTAGTTTTATTCTTGACCTCTCCATTTTCTTTATAGGTCAGGTTATATCCAATATTGTAGACCCCGTGTTTCAGGTTGGTTACGTTTACTTTTAATATGCATAATACACCATAGTTTGTATCAAGTGTTCCAATAGTGCAATTTCCGGGAGATATGCTGATATTTTCTGGTGCATGAACTGAGAAATTTAGACCTTCTTTCTTTATCTGATAATTAATAAATCTTAAGGCAATGTGGAAAGTTCCATTATTAGAAGTCCAAATATTTGTGTGTTGGAATAACCACGGAGGAGATACAACGACAGAGGGGTGTGGGAGGAGATATATCGATCCATTCGATTCAATGCCTTTGAAGGCACCCATAACCCCTATAAGTCCGTTTTCATCTAAGAATAAACCATAGACACTTATATTGAATGTTCTACTTGCCAATGTTTGATTGGATATACTGTCTCGAATAAGCAGTGTGTAGTTTCCAACAGAGAGATTATTGATTCGATTATGGATGCTTTGACCGCTTATATTGGATTCACCATTCGTTGATTCAAGACTGTCCACCCAAAAAGTGATAATATTCTCATTAATTGATATATTGTTAAGACTGAATACCGGCCTGCTATTATTATACATCGCAGTAACGATGATGAATACAGAATTAGGCTCAACCTGTTCCGGATAGATAATAACATCCAAGGGTTTCACTCTTCGGTACCCGTCAGGATCTATCGCATACGTTATTTGTGTCAGTAAAATAAAGCAGATGGTTAAACCTAACAGTGTTGTAATTCTGTTTTTCATTTTCGAATCTACACTTATCTTATCGATTTGTGCAAATTCTTTTTGGGCTGAAAAGAAACAGAAAGCCCGCAAGAATTCTAGTTTTATCCCAGTACCTGCCCGAAGGCAGCTTTTTCAGAAATAGTTAACAACATACCACCCCTAATTACCCTAGAGGATTTCAGATTTAAAAAGTAAATTCAGAGGAAATACCCTACAAAAATTGATTCTTAAAAAATCAAATAGATTTAGAAAAAATTAAAGTGATTTTGGGCTCATCCTCAGATAACCGACTGTTCGCCCTCTCCAAAGTACTGTTTGATACTGCATCAATTCTAATTGCAACACAACAACAAAATAGCTATTAGAGGACAAGTTTCTTCCCTATCTCATCCACCATCCCAGTATCCATCCCCTTCTCCTTGAGCTGCTTTTTGAGGTCTTCGGGGTCTTTTCCTGCTTTCAGTTCCCGGGTTATCCAGGAACTGACTTCTTCTTTTCCTTCTTCCTTCCAGTACTTGCCGCCCATCTTGCGCATGATCTGTTTCAGGCGGTCTTGTGCGATAACAAGATCTCTTTCGTTGTCGAGAACGGCTTTTCTTGTGTCTTCTTCTGAGAGCTTGCGGCTGTAGTATTCCTGCATCACATTCTTCTCCACTTCTTTTAGGCCGTCTATGTGCCGTATTACCTTCTCGTATTCTCTCTCTAAGGCTGTTTTCTGCCTCCTCTTTAATTTATCTCATAAAAAAACATTTTTTATGCTCCGCTGCCACCTGATGCAGAATCACCGCCTGTGATCTTGTTGAATCCGAAACCTGCCGAATAACCTTCAGACGACAACTTCTGACTGCATGCTGCAGGCTTGTTAGTGTAGCTTTTACATATCAAATCTAGAAGGCTCTGCGGGTCTCTGCCAAGTTTATCCACTATAACTCCGTTCAACACTATTGTTGGTGAGCCTTGAACTTTATACCTTACATTAAGGTCTTTATACACGTTGAATTGGGGGTAGTAACCGTTCTGCCAAGTGGACGTGTCTTTGAATCCTTGAGTCACTTCGTATTTTTTGTCGGTCTCGTCTATGCATGAGTTGAGCTTCGTTTTGTCCAGCCCTGCCTTGGTTATACATTCGTCAGTCTTCCCGTCTGCAAGGAAACATTCGAGATAGTCTAGGTATTTGCCTTTGAAGTCTCTTTGTACACAGTACTGAAGCATCTGTTCTTTTAGTTCCTTCTCGCCGTGCATCGAATAATCGCAGTACTTCACACTGAAGTCTATCGAGTTCCCAAGAAGCCTTGCAACGGGCAGAATACCTTTCTCTACCTGCGTCCCGTACGGGCAGTATGACATCACGAACAGCTCGACGAGCGGTTTTTCATTTTTAGAACATTCCAGTGTTTCCGAGCATAAAGAGTCGGCGCAGTCTATCACTTCGTCGCCGTTGTCATCGATTCCGTTGCCGCATATTTCGGCTTTGGGATCAAAACTTGAGCCTATTTTTAGGGAAAGGTAGGAACCGGCAGGATTCAGGTATTGTTGGATTTCCCCATAACCTTCGAAATTTTTAACATCTTCTGTAAACAATACTGCAGGCAGATATCTAAGATTTGATTCGTCATATAGCTTACTACCTTCACTAGTACCATAGTCCACTTCATGATACTCTATCCCTGGGAAAGTATTATTCAACTGGGTTACAACACTTTTAATATCGCAGTTTGCGCACCTCTCATCATACAACACTATCACAGAGATTTTTTTGCCCGTTATTCTATGATTTATCGTTGAAGTAGTGGCTATTCTAGTAAGGGTTGTTGTTGTCCGCCCTATTTTTATGTTATATGATGCAAAGAAGGACCCTCCATCCAGTAAGAAGCTTAAATCATAGTTTTTTGAAATTTTCCACAGGCCTTGTTCCCTGACTAGTGATATCGTATGCGTCTTAGCTAACTCGCTTACTCCCGCATTTTTTGCATTAGCTCCGAGACCGTGCTTTATTGTGAAGGTGACGTTTGCATTGTCCCCTTCCACCTGCTCTTTGTCGATGCTAATAAACGCAAAAGTTATTCCTTGCATGGAGTAGCCCTGTTTATTAATCCTCTGAATGTTAAGCCATGCACTATAGTCTATTACGTTCTTTGCATCCTCTGAAACTAAGTTATATGCTCTCTGGTAATCCGGGCTGTCCTGCATGAGTTCTCTAAAGTATGATTTGACCACGTTTGACGGCGAATCTGCAGTAAGCTGGGTTGTGCCTCCGGCATTCATAGCGGATGGCAGGAAAAACACCACCAAAAGGATAAGGGCCAATGCCAGGATGCACAGTAGAGCAATTGCTCCTATGATTAGCATGTTCTTGTTTTTCATGTTTCTCGCATCAAGGAGATATATACTGGACATTGAACGGGACTGAAAAGATGAGCAGGTATCTCCTAAATATCCCCCCGTGTTTCTTAAAATCATCCAGTAGCCCACGCGGTTATCAGCGCAAGGACCTCGCCTAAAGTCCTGTGCCCGGAAGCCCAGTCCGTTATTGCCGTGAGCACTTCGTTTAAGGATACCTGGCCGCACGGCGGGCTGTCGCCTGGAAGAGTGCATCCTTCAGTCATTGTCGTAGTTGTTGAGGATCCAGTAGTGGTTGTAGTGGTTAAAGTCGTTGTTGTCTGTGTTTGTATTTCCATGACAACTTTTACAGGTGATGCCTCAAAGTTGCTGACTCCGAGCTGGCAGTATGTATTGTCTCCCCAGCAGTAAGCTGTTCCGTCGGATTCAAGGCCGCATGAATAGTCTTCGCCTGAGAATATCTTTGCGAACTTGTGTCCTCCTGCGACAGTAACTGGGTAATATCCATCAGGGAAGCCTCTTGTGCTTGGATCTATTCCATCCCCTAGTTGTCCTGAATTATCCATTCCCCAGCATATAGTATCACCATTTGTCATAATGCCGCAGATATGTTGTTCTCCAACGCTTATTTGTGTTAAGGTTTGGTTTAGACCTATATTATATGGGACTAATTCATTTCCCGGGTGCTGGTGGCCTATGACCTTAAGGTCTCCCCAGCAGAATACTGATCCATTTGTTTGAAGACCGCATGAGGTGTCGTGTATGTCTATGGATGAGAATATGAATCCGCCGCTTACGGCTGTAGGATAGTTTTTATTAACATCAGTTCCATCCCCTACTGGTTGCTCTCCCCAACACATAGCGCTTCCGTTGAGGAGTAGGCCGCATGTTTTATAACTGCCCGAAGCTATTGAGGAAAACGTGTATCCCCCGGTGACTGGGGTTGGAGTTAATATTTCCTCGTCTGTGGTTCCACCGCCTATCTGGCCACCTTCGTTGTCACCCCAGCATTTGGCTGTCCCGTCGGACAATAATCCACAATTGTGAAGTTCACCTGATGTCAACGAATTGAATATGTATGAGCCGTAAACAGGCGTTGGGGTATCATATGTTTTTTTATTTAGCTGTCCTATTTGTCCGTTATATCCAGAGCCCCAACACATTGCCGTTCCGTTAGTCAAAATGCCGCAGGAATGAGACCGTCCGGCGCTTATCGATTTGTATTTGTGCCCTCCGTATAGTTGTTTTGGTGAACAGCTCCCAACGCGGGTTCCGTCCCCAAGTCCCCCTCTATTATCCCCCCAGCAATACGCCGTACCTTCCGTTGTTATCCCGCATGTATGACCTTCTGAGGTGAAATGACCTTTATAGAGACTTATTGAGGTGAATTTTAGATTCTCGCTTATCTTAACTGGGGCCCATTTGTCATCGGTTATTCCGTTTCCTAATTGTCCCATGCCGTTACTTCCCCAGCAGTTTACCGAGCCATTGACGAGCAATCCGCAAGTGTGATAAATCCCCGATGCTATGGACATGTATTTATGTCCTCCTAGGACATTTACAGAGGGTGTGTGTCGTTCATTTGTTGTTCCGTCTCCTAGTTGTCCAAAGTTGTTCAATCCCCAGCATTGAACCGATCCGTCGCTTATGAGGCCGCATGTGTGGTATGATCCCGTGCTCACAGCTGTATAAACATTCCCTCCAGAGACCGAGGTAGGAGAAGATCTATCTGTAGTTGTTCCATCACCTAATTGTCCTAAGTTGTTTTCTCCCCAGCAGAGGATTGAGCCGCTTTCCGTTAATCCGCAGGTGTGGTCCTCGGCGGCGATTAAAGAAGAGAATTTGTAGCCTCCTTGGACTGGAGTAGGCGTAAGTCTTCCTGTTTTGCTTCCGTCTCCAACTTGCCCAAGATAGTTTAATCCCCAGCACATTGCGTCCCCATTTAGGAGCACTCCACAGGTATGCGAAAGTCCGGAGGTTATAGACTTGAATTTGTATCCCCCACTGACCTTAGTTGGCGTTTCCCTATTTGTGGTCGACCCATCTCCCAACTCGCCCTCGTAATTGTCTCCCCAGCAATAGGCAGTGCCGTCGGATGTCAATCCGCAAAAATGCCACCGCCCAATACTAATCATTGTGAAGTTATATTGTAGCGTGGTAGGATCCGAACCTCCTATTACATCGTATCCCCAGCATTTTATTGTCCCATTAAGTGAAGTTGCGCAAAAATTCCAATCACCAAAGCTAATCTGTCTCATCCCATCGTCAAGACACAGAGGTGCGGGAACGACGGTGTCGTCATAATTTTCCACAGACCCATATTCATCTACGGTGCAAACATGCCCGCCCCAGCAGTAAACTGAACCGTTTTGGGATATCGCGCAGGTCGCATACCCTCCTGCGGAGATATTTGCGATATTGGTCAAATCCGTTGCTATTGCATTTTGCGCTATGAGAACGACGCAAAAAAATGCTACTAAAAAAAGCGCCCTCTTATTAGTTGTTTCCTTCATTTAAACCACCTTTAATTATAATTCATATGCTCTGAGCCCATGTGTTCTGGTTATCTCCCGTAATTCTGGTAGTACTGCCTGTATAGTTCGTCGTAATTGGCGTACTGGTACGGTGAAGAAACCGCCGGTTTCAGCCCCATCCATATCAGAGGATCCGTGTGGAATACGTAGAAGACCACGAGGCAAACCATTAATGCCAGAATGGATGCTGCGATCACCGGTATCAGTATCGTGAGAATCGCCTTTCCGGTGGAGAACTCCTGGGTTTCCCTCGTCGCCACCACCAGACAGGCAAGGGACCACAATGCCGCGATTATTCCCCCCAGGAATGGGATGAATGCAAGAATCCTTGGCGCGGTCGCGTAGCCTGTCGCATACATGTATCCCTTGAAGCGGGATTTACCGCCTAAGGCCTTTGCTATCAGGTGCAGTATCCCGGCCCCTATGAACCAGCCAATCGGCAGGAGGATCACGGTCAGGACTAGGCTTACCGCCATTCCGAAAAACAGCATCACAATGCTTTCTATTCCAAAAACCCTTCCGAAGTATCCTCCGAAGTTGACTAGAAAGTTGTAGTGGAAGAAGTAGGCATCAAGGGTGTAAAGGAAGGAGAACAGCATCGGTATAAGGGTAGACAGGTATAAAACCTTAAGCGCCGGAACAAACGCCTTACTGTCGTCGCGGATCTCCTTATAGACCGCGTTGTCCAGTTTAACGACTCTTTTTATGCGTTCCGTGTCCAGATATCTGTTGATGTCGAATCCTTTCTTTGTTTCCTTGGGAATTTCGGTGTTGGTTTCCATTTTATTGTTACAAGTATCGGTCTGCTTGGGATTGATACTGGGCGTTTATCTCCTGAGCGCTTAAGGCTCGGTTGTATATCCTTACCTCGTCTATTATTCCATTGTAGTATCTTGCGCCCGTAGACCATTTCCCTATCGTAAGATCCAGGGTATTTTTGCTCGTGCCGGCGAAATTTCCTCTGCAATAGGCTGCCTCTTTTCCATCCAAGTAATAAGTTACGGTTGATCCGGATTTGGAAACAGCGATATGCTGCCAAACATTTGGTGTAAGGCTTACCGAGTCGGTGATCGAGCCGCATGCCCAGTTTACCCCGTTGGTTGACCATGCAAAAGTGTATTCGTTCGTTTCCCGGTATTTTTGCTCTAAAGCAAAGCCCCCGATATTAGTGGTATGCTTACTTAGAATGTCGGCCCATTCCACTTGCAACGCTCCCGGCATGGTCCAAAGCTCTATTGTCATGTCTCCAGTCAGATCGAGCGACGGGCTGTCCGGTATCTGCACGTAGCTGTCCACGCCGTTGAACTGGAGTGCGCTTCCGAATTTTCCCGAGAGCCATTTGGCGTTGTGCACAATTCCGTTGTTTCCGTAATTTGACGAGTCTATAACGACGCCGCCTTTGCCTTCGTCGAATTTCAGGTCCATGATGGGGCCTTCTGAGGATGCAGCTTCTGTGTTGCCCTCGGATGCCTTATCGGGAGTATTTTTCGCGTTAGCGCTTCCCTCATTTGTTGCTGCCGTAACAGTCGAACTGGTGGTAGATGTGGTTCTCTTATCATTTGTTTGGATGTTGGATACGGCGCCGGATTTGTAATATTCCAGCCCCATAAACGTCAATGTATTCCTGTTTTTGTCATAGGGGACGTTATAATCCATCGACTGACCCGCGAGAGTTATACTGAGCTTTATGTGCAAATCATCGATCTTGGTCCACCGGCCGTGGACCGTGCCTATGGAAGCTGTTCCACGGCCTACAGCGACTGCATAATACCAAGAAGCTGTTCCATCAGCATTCAGGGTCAAATCACCCTCACCCAAGGTTCTCTCTTTCCACGTGCCCACAAAAGGATTTTCCGCCTGCATGCAGCCTGAAAAGAAAAAAATGCCCAAGACTGAAAAGATGAGCAGGTATCTCCTAAATATCCCCCAGTGTTTCATAAAATCATCCAGTAGCCCATGCGTTTATCAGCGCTTTAATCAATCTTTTCAATTATAATCTCAAATCCGAGTGGTTTTCTAGGAAAACATAGTATAAAAGATAGGTTTAAACATATAGCCCGGATTTTTTGGCTTTCAGATGGGTTCACGAAGCCGATCGATGCCTTTTACAAAAAAGCAAATCGTACACGCTGTTTCGGCGAGAATGCCTAACGAAGAAAGGAAG
>Ga0315284_10002489_pt1 | contig 26346 bp, 34 predicted proteins | sample YL17G09_16_MG_FD_203696 | JGI IMG/M metagenome (GOLD analysis project Ga0315284, IMG submission 203696) | Sediment microbial communities from Yellowstone Lake, YNP, Wyoming, USA - YL17G09_16 | ecosystem: Environmental > Aquatic > Freshwater > Lake > Sediment | place: USA: Wyoming | collected...
TCAGTTTCAGGTGATCTTTGTCCACGAGAAAACGCTTGCTCATGCCTTCCTGTTCATAGGGCATCTGAACAAAGAAATTCACCATGACTAGCTTCCTTTAACTCACATATGGCATTCAGCGGGGGTTTTGCCCTTGGGAGAGCCGTGGGTTACGACAATGGCATCACGATACACCTTCCAGGCCTTTTCGGCGTGTTCCCTGATGTCAAATGCTCCACCGCTCAAGTGCCAGATGATCGCGGCTGGCTGGATTAAACCGAGGAACATCAACGCCAAGGTAGGCGGTTTCATATCGGCGCGGATGTGCCCGTGTTCCTGGCCCTCTTGGATGACATCGCCCACTCCTGCAAGGAGCCCTTTGATGATGCCATAGAGCTTCTCCTTTTTCTGGGGCTGACCGCCGAAGATCTCGTCGGAGAAGATGATCTGGGGTATGGCCCGATTCTGCTGGATCATCTGGATATGCCGCTGAAGGAGCGCATGGAGCCGCTCCAGAGGGTCTTTAATGTCGTTGCGGACGGCTGTTAGATTGGTATGCATCCTGGAACTAATAAAATCGAGCACAGCATCGAGCACTGCTTCCTTGCCCTTGAAGTGCCGGTAGATCCCGGAAGGAACGATACCGACCTTCTCTGCTACGGCGGCTACATTGAGCTTTTCCAGCCCTTGGCTGACCACGATGCTCAATGCCGCCCGTGCTATCTGGTCTTGTCTGATCTCGGTCTTTACCTTGCGCGCCCGCATACCTTTCTCCATAGTGAATTGTGAATCACAATAAATAATAATTCAGGCCCGTGTCAAGCGGAAAATCACCTTTCCCGTAATGTTTCAGTCAGGGGTAGTTCTTGAGATCAAGTTGAAGATACAATCAATCCCCCTTGGTCATAAGGGGCAACAGTGTACTGGGTTTGAAGGCTCCTGATTGCTTGAAGAGGTATAACTAAAACCTATGGATTCAAACCTCCGCCATCCATGCCATCGGCAATAAGAGGTTATTTAAAAATGGAGCAGGGAAAACGGTTTCGAGAAAATGCAGGCATGGGAAAAAAATCAGATGCTTTCCGCGGTTGATGAATGTCCTTATTCCGCACGCAGGGAAAACACCTTTCTTGGGTCTCATTTGAGCGAGAAAATGGAGAGGGCCTCCCTGAATCCCTCCTTGTTAACGGTATACTTGACCTTTACCAACTGATTTTTGCTGATCTTGTCGAGGGTGGAGGCTTTCCATTCGAGGTCGTAGATCGTCGTGATCAACTTTACCGAGATGATGTACCTCTTGCCGTCGTCGCCGATGACGGCGATCTCCGGCTTGATTCCGCATAGAGGGTCGGCAAGGGTAACCGATTCGACCTTGCCCTTGATCGACTTCACATCCGTCGTTTTAAGGGCACTCTGAGTGGTTACCCCCTTTTTCCCTATCCCTGGAGTCTGCCCGGCAAGGCATACCGAAGCGAACAACCCAAGGGTTAAGAATAGGGAAAAGACCCTCTTCATCGCTTTCCCTACACCTTACTTTGCTGCCTTGGCCTTCTTTGCCTTGGCCTTGACGACGGTGATCTTCTCAGCGGTGTTGGTCCCGACTTTCAGTACGACCTTCACGGTTTTTCCAACCTTCAGCTTGCCGATCTCCTTTGCATCCACAGCAATGGTCTTTTCGACTTTGGCCTTCTCGTCTTTCACGACGATTTCATTTTTGGTCGTGTCGATCGAGGCGATCTTGCCGGTGAAGACCTCGGTTTTCGCAGCCTCAGGAGTTGCTGTTTTCTCAGGGGCCGCTTTTTCCACGGTTGCCTTCTCGGCGGCAGGCTTGGCTGCGGCTGCTTTTTCTGCGGTAAAACCCGCTGTTGCAAAGCACAGAGCGAACAACAAAGCCAATACGCTTATCATTGTCTTCTTCATACCACATTCCTCCTATGTTTTTTTTGCAGCTATACTGCATTGCTGAGCAGCTATACTGTATTGCTGATTAGGAAAGCATTAGATCTCGATTAAAATTTTCTAATGATGAATCAACTGATGGTTCAACTATGCCCCTCGAGGTCCCCGAAGGGTAAGGAGATGGTAAAGGTTGTTCCTCTTCCAGGCTCGCTATTGCAAGCAATGGCACCTTTATGCGCCTGGATTATGGACTTGGTTATACTTAGGCCCAGGCCGAAGCCTTCGCTACTGCGCGACTTGTCCGCCCGGTAGAACCTATCAAAGATAAATGGCAGATCCTCTTGTGGAATACCGACTCCCGTATCGCTCACCCTGATGACAATGATATGGTTTTCTTTCGCCAGCGTGAGAGTAATATTGCCGTGCTCCGGGGTGAATTTGATCGCATTATCGAGGATGTTGAAGAACACACGCCGCATCCTTTCCCGGTCGAAATCCAGAATCACGCTTTCACCCGCGTGCAAAGAGATCGTGATCCCCTTCTGCTGGGTGAGGATTTCGACATCCCCCACGATATCCCGGATGAACTGCACGATATCTGCAGGTTTCTTCTTGAGGGTGGTGTCTTCGCTGTCGAGGCGTGCAAGAACAAGGAGATCTTCAAGGATTCTATGAATCTTATCGATCTCTTCCAGGTTGCTCTGGAGGATGAAGCGGTATGCATCGGCAGAGCGGTCCCTTTTTAATGCTACCTCGAGCTCCCCCTTCAGAACCGTAAGTGGTGTCCTTAATTCATGGGATACATCCTGGATGAACTGTTTCTGGGATACGAAGGACCGATTGATCTTTTCCAGCATGTCATTGAACGTTTCCGCCAGCTGTTTTATCTCGTCCTTGGTATCCGGGAGAGAAAGCCGCAGCTGCAGGTTTTCTGCGGTAATCTGGCGTACGGTCAGGATCATGTTCTTCAACGGCCGCAAGGTGATGCTCACAAGGAACTCCCCGGCAAGGACGCTCGTGATAATGACTGTGAGCGGCAGGAGTATGAACAGGAGGAACTTGAGCCTATTCAAGGCGGTGTACACGGGCGTGAGCGGGCTGGACACCTGGACGATGTAGGCGACCTTCCGGTTCTCTTTGATGGGGATATCGAGGATACGCACATCTAGGGAAGCATCCTCACCGAGCTCTATCGTCTGATTTTCAAAATGATTATTCCCGCTCCGGAGGCGCTCAAGGATCTTTTCGGGGAGTCTGGCCATGAAAGGGGAATTCTTGGAATAGGCGATGATTTCCCCATCGTGTTTGTAGATCTGGACGATGATATTTACGAGTTCGGGGTCGTTCGAGCGTTCTTCCACCCAGCGGTTTGCGATCTTGATGAAGTTCGCGTTATTGATCTTGCTGAAGATGCTTGATCTCACCCCCCTCCTCATGGCATCCATCTTTTCCGTTTCCCAATATGTATTGATAGAGGCGGCCACACCCTCAGCCTTGGAGAGGAGCACATCATCGAGATTTTCCTGGAGGCTCCTGCTGAGGTTGAAATAGAGGATGATGCTGAATAACGAAAAAGTGACCGCTAGGATCAGGGTGTACCAGAAAATGAATTTGAAGCGTATCGATCGCAGAATTTTGGTAACTCTCAAGCGGTGCACATCTTTCTCCTCAATTCTCTTTAGATCCCGTTATGCACACCTTTGTCACGGCCGCTCTTCAGGATGTATCCTCTGCCGCGCACGGTGTGGATGAGTTTGCGCGCATGATCGCGGTCGATCTTGTTGCGGAGATAATTGATGTACACATCGATAACATTCGTAAAGGTCTCGAAGTTGATGTCCCACACGTGTTCGGCGATCATCGTCCGCGTAACAACGGTCCCGGCATTGCGCATGAGGTATTCCAGGAGTGCATATTCCTTTGCAGTCAGCGGGATCTCCCTGTCGTCGCGCATGACCTTGTGGATAAGAGGATCAAGGACGAGGTCGTCGATCTGGAGGCGGGTGTTCTGGTGATGGTATCGCTTGCGCAGAAGGGCGCGGGTCCTTGCCAGAAGCTCCTCAAAGGCAAACGGTTTGGTCAGATAATCGTCCGCGCCCGCATCGAGACCCTTCACCTTGTCCTTGACTGCATCCTTGGCGGTCAGCATGAGGATGGGGATATCGATCTCTTCCGACCGCATCTTTTTGCAGAGGCTTATGCCGTCCAGCTTGGGGAGCATGATATCCAGGATGACCAGGTCGTATTCATTGGTCGTGGCCAGGAAGAAGCCCTCTTCACCTTCATAGGCCACATCCACCGCATACCCCTCTTCCTTTAGCCCATGCCGGGTGAACTCGGCGACCTTTTTCTCGTCTTCGATGATGAGGATGCGCATTACTTGAGCCCTTTGCATTTATTATAATATGAATTCACCGGCATGGAAAGAACCTATACGAGGTTTCCGTATGAGCTCGGCCATGCCCATCCCCTGCTTGTCCTGAGAACAGGGCTCAGATTGTCAAGAGAAGAGTCGGTATATTGCCTTTTGGGGAAAATCGCCACCCTGTTTGTTTGTTGCCAATGATTTCTTGAGGAAGGTAAACAAGGATAGGAACAAAAAATGATTGTTGTGTCACAAGAAGCCCAGTCTTAGCGGGGAGGATATGATGCACTATCCGCAGTTTCCAGCACATTTCATTTTCGGGTCGGCCACGGCTGCTTACCAGATGGATGGGCCAGTTGTGCCGATGGAAAAGGTCCATCCATCTGGGACAAATTCCCACACACAAAGGGGAAGATCCGTTTCGGGCACAGCGGGGATGTGGCGTGTGATGATTATCATCGTTATAGTGATGATGTCGCCATCATGCAAGAGCTTGGTCTCAACGCCTATCGGTTTTAATTTCCTGGCCGAGGATCTTTCTGCAAGGCGAGGGGCTCATCAATCAGAGAGGGTTCGATTTTTACGGCCGGCTCATCGATGAACTCCTCAGGCATGACATTGCCCCCTTTGTCACCTGTTCCATGGGTGCGCGCGCTGCGACCATCTGGAAAGGGATGTGCGGGAGGTCATGGCAGAGCTGAAGCTTGCTGGTGAGATTGCCCATGTGACCGATCTGAAAGAGATTGCCCGGTATGGCATCCTCGGGGTACCAGCCCTTATGATCGACGAGAAGATAGTGTCGGCGGGGTCCGTGCCGCACAAGAGCAAGATCAGGGAGTGGCTGCAGCAGGTTGTATCCAGGCCGTGAGCGGAGTTGAACTTATCTTCTCCCGGCACAAAGTTCCTGTTGAGGGTAGTGGCGGTCGTTGAGGCTTAAGTTCAGCCATACCAGAGGTTTAAGGTTTGAGCAAAAGGGATTCTCAGGCTTGCGCTTGAGGGCATGGCGAACCATTGGATTTCGAGGGGTTGATGATCTATAGAAAATGCTTGACAGGTTTTGGATCGCTGTATATTCTACTATATTAATATTTAGTAAAATAGTAAGGAAGGTGTTTATGCCAAAAAATGATGCCGAGTCCAAAACAAGTCCGTGTGATAAGACGCAGGATACCGCACGGCACAAGGCCGATATCCTCAAGGCGCTCGCCCACCCTGACCGCATAAGGATATTCGAAGCGCTCGCTACAGGCGAGAAGACGGTCACACAGATCGTGGAGCTGCTCGGAGCGAAGAGTGCCATCACGTCTCGGCACCTCGCTGTGCTGAGGAACGCTGGGCTCATTGCAGCGAGGAAACAGGGGCTCAACGTCTATTACGCGAACAAGATGCCCTGCCTCCTCTCCATCTTCTCTTGCGTTGATCAAGCTATATGCGACATCGCCGATGAACACAGCTTGGTTGCAGCATATATCAGGAAGTAAAATAGAAGCCGAAAAGGGGGGCCTGTGGTTGCCCTCAAAATATATGAGTGCGATGCATCGCGCCCTGTAAAAAATATAGGAGGTTATTGTATGAGTAGCGCTTCACAACCGGGTATCATGAGGCGGCTGTCTTTTCTGGACCGGTATTTGACCCTGTGGATCTTCCTCGCCATGGCTTTCGGCGTCGTACTCGGGTATGTGTATCCAGGGGTGGCGGGGTTCTGGAATCGTTTCAGCGTGGGTACGACCAACATCCCCATCGCCATCGGCCTCATCCTCATGATGTACCCGCCGCTGGCCAAGGTGCGCTATGAGGAAATGGGGCCTGTCTTCAAGAACGTCAAGGTGCTGAGCCTCTCTTTGGTCCAGAATTGGATTGTGGGGCCGATCCTCATGTTTGCCCTGGCGGTCATTTTCCTGCACGACAAACCCGAGTACATGGTGGGCTTGATCATGATCGGGCTGGCGCGCTGCATCGCCATGGTCATCGTCTGGAACGATCTGGCCCAGGGCGATTGTGAATACTGTGCCGGCCTGGTGGCCTTCAACTCCATCTTCCAGGTGCTCTTCTTCTCGGTGTATGCCTATATCTTTATCACGGTGCTGCCGACCTGGTTCGGCCTCAAGGGCGTGGCGGTCGATATCACCATCGCCGAGATCGCACGCAGCGTCTTCATCTACCTGGGTATCCCGTTCATCGCCGGGGTGATCACCCGCTTCACCCTCATCCGCGCCAAGGGTAAGCAGTGGTATCACGAAAGGTTCATTCCCAAGATCAGCCCGCTCACCCTAATCGCCCTGTTGTTCACCATCGTCGTTATGTTTTCATTGAAGGGCGCGTACATCGTCGAGCTGCCGTTCGATGTGCTGCGCATCGCCATCCCGCTGCTGATCTATTTCATCATCATGTTCCTGGTCACCTTTTTCATGAGCAAGCGCGCGGGCGCCACCTATGGGCAGACGACGACGCTCAGCTTCACTGCGGCCTCCAACAACTTCGAGCTGGCCATTGCCGTGGCCATCGCCACCTTCGGCATCAACCACGGCGCGGCCTTTGCCGCCGTGATCGGCCCGCTGGTGGAGGTCCCGGTCTTGATCGGTCTAGTCGACCTGTCGCTGTACTTCAAAAGGAGGTTTTTCGCATGACCGATCGCAGGAAATTCCTTTATCTCGTACTGTCCTTTCTGATAGCCTACTTCATCCCGCTTGGGCATTCCCGCATCCAGGGCGCGCTCTTCGAGTCCTTCGCCATGCTCCAGGAGTATGCCCGCCAGCACGTGCTCTTCTGCCTGGTGCCGGCCTTCTTCATCGCCGGCGGCATCGCGGTTTTCGTCAGCCAGGCCTCGGTCATCAAGTACTTCGGGGCGGCGGCGAATAGGGTGCTGGCCTACGGGGTGGCCTCGGTCTCAGGCTCGGTCCTGGCGGTTTGCTCCTGCACCATCTTGCCGCTCTTCACCGGGATCTACCAGCGCGGGGCGGGCATCGGCCCGGCCACGGCTTTCCTCTACTCCGGCCCAGCCATCAATGTCCTGGCCATCATCCTGACCGCGCGCGTCCTGGGCCTCAAGATGGGCATCGCCCGCGGCGCGGGCGCGGTGGTGCTCTCCATCCTCATCGGCGTGCTGATGGCGGTCATCTTCCGGAAGCATGAGCAGGAGCGCCTGCCAGGCATCCAGCAGATGGCCGTCCCCGATCCCAAGCGCGCCCTCTGGCAAGACACAATCTACTTCGGCCTCATGGTAGCCTTCCTGATCTTCGCCACCTGGAGCCGGGGCGAGGTTGCCTTCTGGAACGCGGTCTACGGTATAAAGTGGTATCTGGCAGGCGGGTCGCTCGTCCTGTTGGGGATCGTGCTCTGGCGCTGGTTTGATAAGGACGAGCTTCAAGACTGGGGGCGCGAGACCTACGGCTTTGGCCTGCTGATCATGCCGCTACTCTTCGGCGGGGTGCTGGTGGCGGGGTTTCTGCTTGGCCGTCCGGGGCATGAGGCCCTGATCCCCTCGCAGTACGTCGAGGCCGTGGTGGGCGCCCACCCGGAGGCCTTCTTCCAGCTCGCGGCCATCGCCCCCGGGGCGCTCCAGGACGTACTGCGGGTGGTCTGGCCGCTGTGGACCAACCTCTTCGCCGCCGTTTCCGGCGCCTTCATGTACTTTGCCACGCTGACCGAGGTGCCGATCCTGCAGGGACTCATGGGCGCGGGCATGGGCCAGGGTCCGGCCTTGTCGCTGTTGTTGTCCGGCCCGGCGGTTTCGCTGCCGAGCATGCTGGTCATCAACAGCGTGCTGGGGCCCAAGAAGACCGCCACCTATGTGGCGCTGGTCATATTTTTCTCCACGCTGGCCGGCATGCTCTACGGATATATCTTCGCATAAGGAGGAAACCATATGTCAGACACGAAGCAATCGTGTGAATGCAATGCGGCGCCGACCCTGATCTTTGCCTGTTCGGGCGGGGCCGACATCGGCGAGGTTGCGGATCGCGCGGCGCGCTCTCTGGCGGCCGCAGGGGCCGGCAAGATGTTCTGCCTGGCCGGTATCGGCGGCCGTATCGAATCGTTCATCGCCGCTACCGGCGGGGCCGGCAAGATCCTGGCCATCGACGGCTGCCCCATGGACTGTGCGCGCAAGACCCTGGAAAGCGCTGGAATTGCTGATTTTCAGCACCTGCGGGCGACCGATCTCGGACTGATGAAGGGCCAGGCCCCGGCAACCCCCGAGACGATCGAGCGTGTGGCCAGACGAGGCCAAGAGCTTCTGGCGGCCACTCAGGGTGAATGCACGGGAGATCGGCCATGAACATCAAGGTGTTGGGCCCGGGCTGCATGAATTGCAAGAAGGTGCTCGAAGTGGTGCAGCAGGCTGTGAAAGAACTCGGGGTTGAGGCGCAGATCGAATATCTGACCGGCAGGGACAATATCAATCGTTACATCATGCTGACCCCGGGGATCGTGATCGACGAGCAGGTCGTGCATCAGGGCAAACCCCTGCCTGACCTCGAAAAGGTCAAGGCGTTCATTCGCAAGGCGGCCGGCGCATGATCAGAATATTACTGCTGGTTGCGATCATGGCCGTGACCGTGGGAACGGAGACCGCGGTCGACGAAGCCCGGGCGGGCGAGCTTCGTCCGACCGCATTGGCCCCCGCATCTACGGCCCAGGCGCCTCAGGCGCTCATCGTACTGATTACCGCCAGCCAAGCCTGTGCGTGCATGTTGCGGCTGTGCAAAAGTGGCGAGGCGGAGCTGAAGATGGCGCTCGCGGCCTATCCGGGCGCGCCCGCGCCGGAGGTTTTCGACTACGCCAAGGACCCCGAACGGGTGCGGGAACTGGCCAAGCAATACGGAGTGCGCATGCTCCCCGCCGTGCTCTTTCTGGACGGCAACGGCACGCTCAAACAGCTCTACCAGGGAGATATGAAACGCGACGATCTCAAGCGGGCCATCGCGCGCTATTGCGGGAAAGGCTAATGAACGCGGCGAGCACGGACAGGGCGTCAGCGGTTGAACTTTTTTGCCTGGACGGTGGGCGCATTTTCAACCGCCACACAGGTGAGATATCGAGCAGCCAGGAAATTGGATTAAAAAATGCGACAAGGAGGATTGCGATGAAGATAGCACTACCGTCAAACGGAAGGGTGGTGGATGGTCATTTCGGCCACTGCGAATACTTTACCATCATCACGGTCGATGAGAACAAGAAGATCATTGCACAAGAAATACTTGAGCCGTCTGCCGGGTGCGGTTGTAAATCGAATATCGTCGAGGTGCTCTCGAACATGGGCGTTACGGTTATGTTGGCCGGCAACATGGGAGCAGCGGCGGTGTCGGTCTTGCAGCGGCACGGCATCTACGTTGTGCGGGGGTGCGAAGGCGATGTGACTAAAGTGGCCCAGGATTGGATCAATGGTGCAATCGAGGATTCCGGCACCGACTGCCATGCCCATGAGCATGGTTGTCAGCACGACTAAGGCACAGGAGCACGGCATGGACATCAAGGTGCTGGGGCCCGGGTGCCCCAAGTGCAAGAAGACGGAAGAGATCGTGCGTCAGGCGGTGGCCGAGTCAGGCGTAGACGCCGCGGTGGAGAAGGTCACGAACCTGACGGAAATCGTCAGCTACGGTGTAATGGGCACCCCCGCCGTGGTGGTCAACGGGGTCGTGCGCTGCGTCGGCAAGGTACCGCGCAAGGAAGAAGTCCTGACCTGGCTGAAATAAGGGTACGCGGATGGAGTTTGCAAGCATCATCAAAAAGCAGCCTGCAATGACGCTTAGCGCCAGACTGTGGCAGGCGCTGTGGCAGGTGGCCCTGCTCCTGATCCTGGCAATTGCGGCCGGGCTGGTCTTCAACCAATTCGGTCCGAAGCGTCTGCCGCTCGTGGCTGACTGGTCACCGGCGGCGCGCCCGAAAGCGGCCACCGGGCAGGATATGGTCATTCCGGTCGAGAAGGCCTCCGAGTTCTACGATACGCGCGAGGCCGTCTTCGTCGACGCCCGTTCGGCCGATCTCTATGCCGAAGGCCATATCGCCGGGGCCATCAACCTGCCCTTCGAGGATGTGAACGCCCATATTGGTGCCTTTTTCAACCGGGTACCGGATAAGGACACCATCGTCATCACCTATTGCGACGGCGAGACCTGCTCGCTGGGCGAGGACCTGGCCCTGCTGCTCAAGGATATCGGGTATACCAACGTGCGCGTGGTGATCAACGGCTGGACCGTCTGGAGCCGCCGCGGATTCCCGATCGCAAAGGGCGTCGCTGAGGGAGGGCCGTAATGAGCTTCAGTGCGCATCTTAAAGGCGTGGGCGTATCGCGCATGATCACGCTCGTCCTGCGCCTCGGCCTGGGCGGCATGTTCGTCTATGCCAGCCTGCACAAGATTATCGACCCGCAGGATTTTGCCAAGTCGATCTACAACTACCAAATCCTGCCCGATCAGCTCATCAACCTCGCCGCGCTCATCCTGCCCTGGCTCGAACTCTTCCTGGGGCTGGCCTTGATCGGCGGGGTGGGGGCGCTGGGCGCCGCGGCATGTTGCCATGGCCTCCTGTGGGTCTTCTTCCTGGCGCTGGTCTATAACCAGGTGCGCGGCCTCAACATCCATTGCGGCTGTTTCACCAACGCCACGCTCTCGGCCGAGGGCCCGCCCATGGCCTGGTACTTCCTGCGGGACACGTCGCTCCTGATCGCCAGCGGGGTTCTATTATGGTTGCTGGCGGTGCGCAACGCATCGGAAAAAACGCTCGAAACGAGCTGAAAAGGAGAAATCGGATATGCGTAAGGTTATGTTGAGTGGATTGTTGCTGGTACTGATGACCGGGGTGGGGTTCGCCGTCGAGCCAACGCCGCGTGTCCCCACCCCCGGCATGGTGACCATGGTGGAAGTAGGGGCGCACAAGTGCATCCCGTGCAAGATGATGGCGCCCATCATCGCGGAGTTGAAGGTGGAGTATGCCGGAACGGTCTCCATTATCTTCCTCGACGTCTGGGAGAGCCAGGAGGCCGTGGGGTTTGCCCGACAAGCGGGTGTACGCGGTATCCCCACCCAGATCTACTATGATAAAAGCGGCAAGGAGGTCAGTCGCCACGTGGGTTACATGGATAAAAAGAGCATCGTGGACATCCTGACCAAGCTCGGGGCCAAGCCGGCCGCAACCAAGAAGAAGTAAGGAGTAGACTATGTTGGATCAGTTTTTTATCACCATCAATAGTTGGATGGCGGGCGGCATCGGCATCGCCGCCGTCGGGTGTCTGTTGTGGGGTATGGTGAGCGTGCTCCTGAGCCCCTGCCACATGGCCTCAATCCCGCTGATCGTGGGCTATGTGGCCGGACAGGACGAAGAAGTGGGGACCGGTAAGGCCGCCAAGTACGCGGTGGCCTTTACCGTGGGCTTGTTCATCACCATCGCCGCCGTGGGCGTCGTCTGCGCCTTGCTGGGCCGTATGCTGGGCGAGGTGAGCCCCTACTGGACGATCCTGGTGGGCGCGATCCTGTTGTGGGTGGCGCTCGATATGCTGGGCGTGCCGGTGTGCTCCATGTCGGGCGGGCGCATGAGCCGGCTCAAGGTCAAGGGCCTGGGCGGGGCCTTCTTCCTGGGGCTGGCCTATGGCGTGCTCTCCGGGGCCTGCACCTTCGGTTTCATCGCGCCCATCCTGGCCATCATCACCGTGCAGGAGAAGATCATCACCGGAATTATCCTGATTGTGCTGTTCGGGATCGGCCACTGTATCCCCATCGCGGTGGCCGGTTCCAGCGCGGCCCTGGTGGAGCGGATCCTGGATCACGGCGCCTTTCACCACGGCAGCTTCTGGTTCCGCAAGCTGGCCGGGGTAGTCATCGCGCTGCTGGGGGTCTATTTCATCGTACGGCCGTTCGTGGAGCGCGGCGCGGCCTAAAGCTGCGCGTTGGTAAAGAGACGCAAGACAAAAAGGAGCGGTGTATGCGAAAACGGTTCATTCCATTGGTAGTGATAGTCATGCTTATGGCGGCGATGCCGGCCCTGGCGGTCGGTCAGGAGGCGGCCCCCAAGGCGGTGGTGCCGGAACCCAGCCATGCCTTTGCCCAGGTCCTGGAGGGCGTGGTGGTCACGCATGACTTCGTGATCCGCAACCAGGGCGATGCGCCCCTGGTCATCCGCAAGGTCAGCTCGGATTGAGGCTGCACGGCCGCGGAGAGCACGCGGCAGATCCCTCCCGGTGGCGAGGGAAAGATCACGGTCAAAGTGTTTACGGCCGGTTACGGCGGCCGGATGACCAGGCATATAGTGAAGGTGGAGACGAACGATCCGCTGCGACCGAGACTGGACCTGTCCATTTCCGGTGAGGTCAGGGAGTTCGCGAATGTCAATCCCAGGTATGTGACCCTGGCGGGCAAGGCTGGTACGGCTGTGTCCGCCGCCGTGACGGTTACCCCGTACCATCCGTTCAAGATCCTGGAGGCGCGCGCACAAAACGGGACAAATATCCGGATGACCATGCAGGAGTTGGTATCCAACGGTAAGAAGGCCTATACGGTCACCATAGAGAACACCTTAGGCGCGCCGGGCACGTACTTGGATACGATCATCCTCAGGACCGACAGCGCGATAAAGCCGGAAATCACCATCGGGGTAAGGGGCGATATTTCCTGAAGACCGCGACCATAGACGATAGGGCCGATCGGTTCGGCTGGAATCCCAGGACATGCGCACGGGATTATAGGGAGAAACAGGGAGGATGTCATGAAAATCGAGGTAATCGGACCGGGTTGCCCCTTCTGCAAGACATTGTATAAGCGGGTGAGCGAGGTGGTGCGGGAGAACGCCATTGATGCCGAGGTCGAGCATGTGAGCGACTTAAAGACGTGCCTCAAGTATATGCCCAAGACGCCGGTCCTTGTTGTGGACGGTCAGGTGCGGCACAAGGGCAAGTGGCTGCCGGACAAGGACAAGCTCAAGGCCTGGCTGACCGGCGCATAACACGCGGGAGCGCTTGGAAAGGCGATCAGGGCGGTACTGGAGGGAGTAATACTCAGCAGAAAGGGGGTTCGATATGATATACGTGGCATATCTGGTTACCGGACTGTTGGCAGGGATCGTGGGTGGTCTTCTGGGAACGGGCGGTTGCGCCATCATCATGCCGGTGATCCGGTTCGGGTTTCACTTCGATCCGGCCTATGCCGTGGGGACGACGCTCACAGCGGTGGTCTTCACCGCCGGTTCTGGGGCGTTTCAGCATCTAAGAATGAAAAACGTCGATAAGAATACCGCCATTCAGGTCGGATTCAGCGGCATTGCCGGTGTCGTCATCGGTTCGGTGGTCTTTGGTTATATCAAGGATTATGGAGACGTCATCGAACTTATCATCGGGATCGCCTTCATTATCGTTTCCCTGCGCATGCTCTATGAGGGAGTCCTGGGGAGAACGCCGCCGCCCTTTACCAGCTTCAGTATTACAAGGTGGACCAGGGATCGACGATCACGGAATACAATGCCCGCCTGCAGGTGGAGGGCAGCTATGAAAAGGGGATGGGCCGGGTGTATGTCAAGACCAATACGGACTACCGCTATGCCTCCGGTCCCGGCGGCAACGGACGGACGGCCGTCTTCGAGGGCTACGGCAGCGTGAAACCCTCCGAGTCCTGGAAGGTTGAGGCGGGCAAGAAAAACCTGAAATGGGGGAAGGGGTATGCCTGGAACCCCGTCAATTTCCTCGATCGTGCGAAAGACCCAAATGACCCGGATTTGTCTCTCGAAGGGTATATCATGGCCACAGTGGATTATATCCGCAGTTTCGAAGGCCCGGTGAGAACGCTGGGGATCACGCCGGTCCTGTTTCCTGTTTACGATCACATCAATGACGACTTTGGCAGCGGAAACCGTTTGAATGTCGCCGTGAAGATGTATCTCCTTTTTTATGACACGGATCTGGATTTCATCTATGTCACGCGCGGCAGCCGCACCCCGCGGTACGGTGTGGATTTTTCGCGGAACCTGACGCCGAATTTCGAGGTGCACGGAGAGTTGTCCTATATCCAAGGGTACCAAAAACAGGTGCTGGATGCCGACGGTACGCTCCAATCCAAGACCGAGGGTGTACGCAGCGGTCTGATCGGCATCCGACATCTGACGACCTTCGAGCTGACCACCATCCTGGAATATTACCACAACGGCACGGGCTTGAGCGCCCATGAAATGAGCAACTATTACCGCTCTATCCGCAGCGGCTATCAGCTCTATCAAGCGACGGGAACGGATCGGCAACTTGTCTTTGCCCAGAATTTCACCAAGGGCACCTATGGCCGCCCCAGTCCCATGGAAGACTACCTGTACCTGAGGCTGAGCCAGAAAGAGCCGCTGGATATCCTGTATTTCACACCCTCCGTGACGGTCATGGTCAACCTGAACGATCAGAGCCACAGCATCACGCCGGAGCTGCTCTATACGGGCATCACCAACCTGGACCTCCGTCTCCGGGCGGGCTTTATCCGCGGCACCCGGGATACGGAGTACGGGGAAAAACAGAACGATTGCCGGTTAGAGTTCCGGGCGGGATACTACTTCTGACGTTCCGCCGACATGCAACCGGAAGAGTAGCGGGAAGGTAGGTGGTGTCTGAGAGGTAGTAAGGTAGGGTATATGAAAAGATTGAAAGTTGAGGAGGCGGTCGAGATGATTTCGCCCATGCAGGGCATGCATAACATCGTGGCCTTCATGGTGAAGACGGGCAGCGAGGCTGTAGCGGTTCACTTCGGGACCGAGTGGTATGTAGCCCGGCTCGATGGGAAGGTTCAGAAGGGCGATACGGTTGAGGTGAAGGGGGCGCGGGTCAGCTCTGCCGGCAAACCGGCGATCATCGCCGCAGAGATCAAAAAAGGGGATGATGCCCTTGTTCTCAGGAACGAGGCGGAAATTCCCGTCTGGGCAGGCTGGCGAAGACAATAGGTTTATGGAGAGAGACGTTGTGCTGGGAACCCCGGACAAGTCCGGGGTTATTCCACGAGCGGTTCGGCAAAACAACCGGAAATACTGTTCCGGCCTTGACGATGGCGGTCATGGGGATATAGCTATAGGTAGCTCAACAGAACAGGATGCCCGTATGGCGTTAAACAGAGTCATTATCGGAGGCAATACCGTTGGTCTCGTCGACCTGGAGGATATCTTCGCGGAAGTCCAGACCACCGCGGTTAAGGACAGCGAACTTATGAAGGACCTTATCCTGGCAAAGGTGAAGGTCAAGAATTATGTGCCTTCTCGCATGGAGTCTACCTACCGGGAAGAACTCTATGAAGAGTTCCTCGTGTTCACGGGGGCGTTGCCCGTGAGACGCTCAGCCAACTCGGCCATAGATGTCCGTCTCTATGGGACATCCTGTGCCCGCTGCGAGAAGCTCGATGCCATGGTGAAACAGATACTTTCCCAGGAAGGGCTGCGGGTGGACTATCAGTACCTTACGGACTTACGGGAGATTGCCGGGGCAGGCATCATCACAACCCCAGCGCTTGTCGTAGCCGGGTCGATCGTTCTCGCGGGACGAGTACAGTCTGAGAAGCAACTGGAAATAATGCTCCTGGAGGCCATAGACGCGGCCAAAAACGGCCGGCTTTGATAGGGGGTATCACCTGTAATGAAGAACCGGTGCACAGGACCATACCGATGAAACGCCTCTTGATCCTCGGCGGCAGCGATGCCGGCATCAGCGCCGCATTACGGGCCAAGGAGATCGCCCCGGATGTCGAGGTGGTCATGGCTTTATCCGATCGCTATCCCAACTTCAGCATCTGCGGTCTGCCTTTTTTTATCAGCGGCGAGGTGGCCGACTGGCGGAGATTGGCGCATCGGAGCGTGGGCGAGATCGAAGGGCACGGGATTCGGGTGCTCCTCGAACACCGGGCGGAATCGATCGATCCGCACAAAAAACAAGTCAATATATCCGCTGACGATGGGCGAAAGCATATTGTAGAATATGATCGTCTGCTACTAGGGACAGGAGCCGTATCGACACAACCACCGATTGAAGGCCTTGATTTGCCGGGCGTCTTTTTTTTGAGGTGCATGGAAGATGGATTTGAGATTCAAGGTTTCTTGTCGGAGAAGAAGGTCAAATGTGCTGCGATCATCGGCGGGGGATACATCGGTATGGAAATGGCCGATGCACTGACCTATCGGGGCATTGAAGTAACCGTGATTGAATATACGGAATCGGTCCTTACAACAGTAGATACAACTCTGGGCCAGTGTATTAGAGAAGAACTCGAACAGCATGGTGTCCGCGTGATTACCGGTACGGCTGTCAAAGCAATTGACTTGAGAAATGACCAGTTAATTGTCAAGGGCTCAGAGGACTTGAATATACAGACGGACATGGTTCTGGTGGCTGCCGGTTGTCGTCCTTCCGTTGAATTAGCCAAGATCGCGGGAGTGGGAATCGGAAGCTACGGTGCCATAAAGGTAAACCGGGAAATGAAAACCAATTTGCCCGATGTCTTTGCCGCCGGTGATTGCGCGGAAACTTGGCATCGGATCTTGGAAAAATATGCATATCTTCCCCTCGGAACAACCGCCCATAAGCAAGGACGTGTTGCGGGTGAAAACATGGCCGGAGGAAAAGCCTGGTATAGCGGCTCGCTCGGGACACAGGTGGTCAAGATCTTCGATCTCGTGGCCGCCCGGACAGGTCTCAGGGACAAGGAGGCCGTTGCCTCAGGGTTTGAACCGCTGACGGTTCAATGTGAAACGTGGGATCATAAAGCATATTATCCGGGCACAAAGAAAATGCGGATTCGGATCACTGGAGATCGAAAAAATCACCTGCTTTTAGGGGCTCAGATTCTTGGGCATCGAAACTCGGAAGTCTCCAAACGGATCGATGTGTATGCAACGGCGCTGTTTCACCGGATGAAAATGGAGGAGTTGAACGACTTGGATCTCAGTTATACACCGCCGCTCAGCAGTCCCTGGGACCCTATACAAATAGCCGCCCAAACCTGGTTGAATGTTGTAGGCTGATGATATCGTGCATGCTTTATTGGAGAAGGGTGCAGCCCTGGGAACCTTGCTGGCGTTCATGATGTCGGTTATCGGGCTAGCGCTGTCGGAGATAAACATCCTGAGCTGGGTCCTGAAGTTCCAGCTCAATGCCGTGTTTGTCGGTGTCATCACGGGACGAATTGTCGCGGTTGATTACCTGTTCAACTTTATATTCTAATGTTACGACAATATGGAGCATGAAAGAGGGAACAATTGGGGATAAGAGATGAGCGAGAAAACAGGCCAGCCGTGGGGAGAAGGGGGTAACCTCCGGAAACCTCCTAATCTCCTTGACCTGGCGCTTTTGTTCCTGAAGATCGGGGCCATCGGTTTCGGGGGCGGTATGGCGATGATCGCCCTCATCGAGTCCGAATGCGTCCGCAAGAAGGGCTATATAGCACCAGAGCAGTTTCTGCATGGTATCGGGCTCAGCCAGTTCCTGGGGGCCTTCGTGGTCAATACCGCAGTGTTCGTCGGTTACCGGATGAGAGGCATGGCAGGCGGCTTAACCGCAGCCGTGACTATCATGCTTCCCCCGATGGTGATGGTGATTGCCCTTTCATGGATATATTTCACCTTCCATGAGATCCCTGCCCTCCAGGGCACGCTTGCCGGTCTGGCTCCCGTAGTGATCGCCCTGATATTGGTCACGGTATGGACCATCGGACACAAAGCCCTCCTGTCTCCTCTTCCTATAAGCATAGCCATACTGAGCTGCATGTTCAGTCTCTTGCACGTAAGTCCGGTATGGATCATGCTCTCTGCAGGTCTTTTAGGGATCGCCGTCAAGTCGCTCGTGAAGAGACGGAGCAGACCTGGTAATCCCTTCCGGGTGATTGTACCCATGGCACAGGTGGTGGGGCCAAAACTCCCGACTATCACGCACTCTCCATCCCTTATGATTCCCATCGGTCTTTCTGCCATCGGGTGGGTTTTTTTTAAGATGGGGTGTGTCTTCTTCGGGGGCGGCTATGCCCTCATACCGGTTTTATACCAGAACCTGGTTACCGATCTTGGCTGGCTCACTGCCCCCGAATTCATGAGCGGGGTCGCCATCAGCCAGCTTACTCCGGGGCCGGTTGCAGTCCTGGCCACGTTCGCCGGTTATCGCGCCGGTGGGATTTTAGGCGCCATAGTCGCCACCATCGCCCTCTTCATCCCCTCGGTCAGCCTCATGCTTTTCATCTCCCATTCCTATGAACGCCTCCATACGATCAGTCTGGTCCAGGACTTCCTTTCCGGGATCACCCCCGCCATAGCGGGTCTGGTGGTAATGGTGATCATCATGCTGGGCAAGGGACATATGACGCTACAACATCCAGCAGGCATTGTCCTGGGCATCATCGCCTTGTATCTGCTTGCGCGGCGGAACTGGCATCCGGGCCTTGTCCTTCTCCTCGGAGCAGTTGTTGGCACTGCTTTTCCCGGCTGGTTCTCATAAGAAAAGGGTAGGGATAGCAATAAGGAATGAATACATCGCAGTGATGCTCAGTTTCAAAATCTCAAATCCCCCGTCCCCCCTTGATCTCAAGGGGGGCTGATGGTCCGTAGGATTGGGCCACTCCTGAAGAAAGGACGAGGAGCGGCTCAATCTCGTGGACTTGAGCCCAATCGCTTTAACGGTCTTTACTCCCGTATGACATTGTGCTAGGAAGGACAATCATGGATAGTGACGAGCATAGTAGTACGTGTAGCTGACCTTGCCCCGGCCAGGATCATCATGCCCCGGGCAAGGGGAGGATGATCGTGCCGGATCCTCAAAAGATTCGTATTATCTTTCCGGGATAATTGGACGATCATGCAGAAAAGGGTTGAGAAAGGTGGAAAGGTATGCTGAGAGGATTTCAGCTCTGTGATTGCAGGATTACCGGGGCAACGGAATATCCTTGCCCGGTCCAGGTTTTCATCAATCCTGATATGGATGAAAAGCGCTATCTCGTTGAAGATCTCAAGGTGGATGAACATACCTTGCATTCCGCCCTTGACCCGGATGAGATTTCGCGTCTCGAGTTCGAACCGGATCATATTGCCCTGATCTTCAAGATGCCGAAAAGTTATTCTGCCAAGGACCAGCTCCTCTTCCGGGTAGTTTCCACCGGTGCGTTCCTCTTCAAGGACAAGCTCGTGCTCGTCGTTTCTGAGGACGTTCCGCTTTTTGAAGGCAAGCAGTTCAGCCGGGTGCAGTCCCTGCCGAGCCTCTTCCTCAGGGTGCTCAACCGGTCTGCCTACCATTTCATGGAGCACCTGAAGATCATCAACATCCTGACCGACGAGTTGGAACAGAAGATCAACGAATCCATGGAAAACCGGTACCTCATCAGCCTGTTTACCCTGGAGAAGAGCCTGGTCTATTACCTCAACGCCATCAACTCCAACGGCGTGGTCATCGAGAAGCTCAAGAACAACGTTTCCAAGATCGGCTTTTCTGCGGATGAGGTGGAATTCCTCGATGACATCCTGGTCGAGAACAACCAGTGTTTCCGCCAGGCCGAAATCTACTCGAACATTTTGGCAAGCCTCATGGATGCCCGGGTATCCATCGTGAGCAACAACCTCAATATCCTCATGAAGACCCTCAACATCATCATCATCTGCATCATGGTCCCGACGCTGGTGGTGAGCGTTTTTTCCATGAACGTCGGGATACCTTTGCAGCATAGTCCGGTAGCCTTCTGGATTATCATGAGCATGGCCCTGTTTTCCGCCCTCGGGGTTATGCTTTTCTGGAAATACAGGAAGTGGTAGCTCCTTAAGAGTTTTCGGAAAGTAGTCCAGGGGAGAACCCTTTGATAAAAGGATTTTTCCCGCGTGAATGAAATATGCTATGGTATCGCCCATGACGAGGTTTGCGAAGAAGGTCTCGGAAAAGACCAGGCTTCCGCATGGGACCCCCATTCATATTACAGTGGGGCTATACTGTGCTCATGCTTTGCATCGCGGGAATTGTGGTTTACATGCTTGTGTATTTCAAGAAAAAAATGGATGTAAGGAATGAAGCCGAGAACTATATTAGGGACACTCCTCTGCTTTCTGGGATGTATTTTCAGTGCCGTTGATGCATCGGCTGACCAGGTTTTGCTTCGAAATGGCGATCGCATAACCGGGACGGTGTTCAGGATGGAATACGGCATCCTTGTCATACGGGTGGGGTATGCGGATGTGCATGGATTGAGGCCTGTACAGGATAATCTGAATCCGCTTCCCGAAGAGGATACATTGCCGAGCATTGAAAGATTAAGAGAAAGGACCAATGAGGAAAAACATCAGCCGAACGAGATTGAGATCCGGTGGGATGCCATAGCCTGTCTCCAAACCGATTCGGCGCTGAAGGTGGTACTCGACGATGGGCAGATCTTTATCGGTAAGATAGCCTGTATCGAAGATGGAAACATTGTCATCAAGGAAGAAAAAGTGCTCGAATCCAAGGCCTTCGGCTTTGATGAGATCGTTGCCATCAACCCTTCACCCCCGCCGCCTGAGGTGACCTATAAGACCATCATCGATATAGCGGGGAGCGTAACGGGGGGCAACACCCATTCCAAGGCGGCCTACCTCTCCACACAGTTTGGGATCAAGTCCAAGCGGCATTGGTTCCAGGTCAGCGCCACGTACAATTATGGCGAGACCGAAGGGGTAATGGACACGCGCAATGCCTGGAACACCCTGCACTACTCCTTTTTCACGAGTGAAAAGGTCTACTCGTATGCGCAGACGCTCTTTGAGAGCGATGACTTCCAGGGGCTCAATCTGAGGACGAGCGAGGGCGTGGGAATCGGTTACCAGTTCTACGATACCAGCACGAAAAAGTTCTTCGTCGAGGGTGGCATATCGAATCTCAATGAGGACTACAAGAATCAGGACGACAACCGGTCCTCCTCGCTGAGAGGCTCTATCGGATTCGAGTTTTGGCTGCTGGACAAGAAGCTGAAGCTCTTTCACCTTGATGAGATGTATTATACCCTTGCAGAGGACCATCCCTATTATGCCAAGGCCTAGCAGGGATTCCGTATTCGCATGGTGGGAAGCTTCTATGCCAATTTCCAGGTGGATTTCACCTATAACAACAGCCCCGACAAAGGGAAGAAACGGATCGATACGACCTATCTCTTCGGCATGAGTTATGAGCGCGACTATCGGTAAATAAAACCCATTGCACAATGGTCGCACTCCCCGGTGAAATTTGGTTGCTATACCCATTTTTTTGTGTCAGGACAAGAGCATGGATCTGGTTCAGACACTAGCGGATGCAGTAATCTCCTTCTTCATCGCGGTATCTGAGAATTTTCGCATACAGGACTTCTTCGATATCGTGATCATCTCCGTGCTTATCTATATCCTTCTCATATGGTTCAAGAATACTGCCTCCCGGTTTGTCTTTGGAGGGATCATCCTGCTGGGGGTTATCTATCTCCTTGCCCGGTTGTTTCACCTTTACCTCACCTCCATGCTTCTGCAGGGCTTTTTCACCATCCTGCTCATTGCCCTCGTTGTGATATTTCAGGAGGAGATCAGGCGTTTTTTCGAACGGCTTGCCACGTGGGGGTCACTCCGGAAGCGGCGGGAAGAGGAGGCGAATCCCTATCATCTGGATACGGAGATCATCGTTGAAAGTGTCGGGGAATTGGCGGTAAATATGACCGGAGCGCTTATCGTCCTCCAAGGCAAGGATCCGCTGGAGAGGCATTTGAAAGGCGGCTATGTCCTGGATGGCTGTCTCTCCCAGCCGCTTTTAGCTAGCATCTTTGATGTACATTCCGCGGGTCACGATGGGGCTGTGGTAATTGATAAGGGCAGAGTCTTGAAGTTTGGCTGTCATCTGCCGCTCTCCCTTGATGCGAGTATATCCGGCAAGCTTGGTCTCCGCCATACGGCGGCACTGGGGCTTTCCGAAAAGAGCGATGCATTGTGTATCGTGGTCTCGGAAGAGAGGGGCACCATCTCAGTGGCCCGTGAGGGCGGGCTTAGTCAGATTCCAAATATGAGTAAATTGTCCGGCATACTCGAACAGTTTTATGAAAGCAGATCCCCGGTAGAGAAGGCCAATGCCTTTGCCCACTGGATCAGGAAGAATACGGGCGTAAAGGCAGTGGCCGTCCTTCTGGCACTCGTCCTCTGGTTCGCCTTCGGTTATCAGAGGGACTGGGTCCAGAGAGATTTTATGGTCCCAATTGAGTACCGCAACATCCCCGAAGCGTGGTACATCGAGGAACCCAAGATCTTTCAGGCGAAGGTGGCCCTCACCGGTTCAGTCCAGGCCTTCAATCTCTACGACCCATCCAACCTCAATATATCCCTCGACCTCGCAAATGTCCAGGAGGGGTCACAGGATATCGCCATTACAAGGAACCTGATACATATACCCTCCAACCTGACCCTGGCCAAGGTCCAGCCATCGAAGATCAAGATCGTGGCGTACCGCTTGTTTCCGATAAACCTCCCGGTATTTGTGAATAAGGTTGGGACACTGCCGGATAACATCGTTCTGAAGAACATCTTGATAAGTCCAGGCTCAGTCAGGGTGCAGGCACCGAGCAAACTCATCAAGAAGAAGGTCGCGATCTCGACCGAGGGCATCGACCTCTCCGGCATCACCGAAACGGCAACCTTGGAACCAAAACTTATTTTTCCGCCCGAGATTCGCTTCCAGAATGGGGTTGTCCCAAGAATTAGCGTCACCATCCAGGTTGAATCGAAGAAAAAAACCCGGAAGTAGGTAACTAATATCAACGTTTCATCTTCAAGCCATTCCGGCGGAATCCTTTGCGTCACCTTCCTGTTAATGTTTTCTTCCAAAAGGTCGATTGAAATATAACAGGTTAGGTTATGAACGCAATCATTGGCGCGGTTTTCGTACTTATCTGCGTGGTGGGAGGATTCCTCATCGAGCATGGCAATCTCCATGTCATCGTTCAGCCGGTGGAGATCCTCATCATCTTTGGCGCTGCCATCGGGGCCCTCGTCATCTCCACCCCTTTCAAAATGATTAAGTCGGTGCTGAAGAACATCGGTGCTGTGGCGAAGCCCAAGAATTTCGACAAAAAGAAGTACATCGAGGTGTTGACCCTCCTCTATGAGATCTTCTCCAAGATGCGGAAGGAGGGGATCATCGCGATCGAAAACGATGTGGAAGACCCCAAGAAGAGTGAGATCTTCAAGCGCTACCCAACTATCCTCGCTAACCACCGGACCTTGAACTTTATCTGCGACAGCCTCAAAATCCTCCTCACCATCGATATCCAGCCGCACGAGTTTGACAACCTCCTCGAGGTGGATATCGACACCAACACCGAAGAGGAGAGCCATCCGGTCCACAGGGTATCCAAGATGGCGGATTCGCTGCCGGGTCTTGGTATCGTTGCCGCCGTGCTGGGTGTCATCATCACCATGGGCAAGATCAACGAACCCCCGGAGGTGCTCGGGCATAGTGTCGCGGTCGCCCTTGTCGGGACCTTCTTGGGGGTGCTTATGTGTTACGGTTTTGTGGGTCCCCTGGCGACGCTAATGGAACACTTCATCAAGGAAGAGGCCGCCTATTACCAGGTGATACGGATTGCGCTGGTCTCCTTTGTCGCTCGTTCCACTCCGCAGATAGCCATCGAGTTCGCCAGGCGGGCCATACCCGACAGCGAACGGCCCGGTTTCGACGAGCTCGAAAAGATCATCAAGGGCAAGGGTAGGTAATGGCGGAAGACAAGGAACAGGCCATCATCATCAAGAAGTACAAGAAAAAAGGCGAAGAGGGGCACGGTGGCTCCTGGAAGGTTGCCTATGCCGACTTCGTGACGGCCATGATGGCTTTTTTCCTCCTCATGTGGCTCTTGAACATGACCTCTCCGCAAAAAAAGATCGCCCTCTCGGAGTATTTCCAGAACTATTCCATCTTTGAAAAGGGGGGCGGGTCAGCTGTCGGCGGGCAGCAGGATGTCCCTGGTAAGGGCCAGCTCGATGTGGGGAGGGGCAAGTCTGCATCCTCTCCGGAAATTGCCGCTACGCAGCTGGCAGAGAAGCTCAAGAACCAGATTGACCAGACGCTCAAAGAGTATAAGGACCGGGTAATCGTGATGGATGACAAGGGAAACGTCAGGATCGAGATCATTGATACCGAGGGTCAATCCTTTTATCCACTCGGGGGGACCGAACTGAATGCAGGCGGCAAGCTTATTATCCAGGAACTGTCACAGGTATTGAAGGATCTCAACAAGAAGTTGATCATCGAGGGCCATACGGACTCCTTGGCCTATTCCGGGAATAAGTATACGAACTGGGAGCTCTCCACCCAGAGGGCCTCGGCAGCCAGGGTGGAACTCGAGAAGAACGGAATCAAGTCTGCGCAGATTGAGATAGTATCTGGCTATGCGGAGACGAAACCATTCGTGAAGGAGAACCCGGCTGATCCCAAGAACAGGAGGATCAGTATCGTGGTGGATTACCGGGGTGAGAGCGTTTCCGGCGCTCAGCCAAAACAGCCCGCCGGGAAGGTGGGTATGTCAACGCAGGAACCACAGAACAGTATTGTTTCCCCGCAGCCGCCATCGCCGCCTATTCCCCCACCGAAGAGCCCTTGAACCGAGGGAATTCCTTCAATCCAGAACCAAATCGCCCGGGTAGTCCACCTGATATGCATGCGCTTAAAGCTACCGATAAGTTCATGAAAACCGCGTCTGCTCATGCATGGGAAGGTATTTTTTAAGTGAGGGGTCTTGAATACGGAACGGGTGATAAAGCCTTACCAGCGGATCGAGACCAAGGGGGATCGGGGGGGGATTGAGCTTTGAACAACAAGCAAGCGTTTCAGAGTGGGTGCTTGTCAGAATAACAAACAGAGCTTTTTCCAGAGAGAGGGGATGTCCGCATGCCTTTAAAACTGTGCGTCTGAATCTCCTCTGGATGGCATGATAACCGCAGATCATTCCCCAGCAATCTGGGAATGAAGAACGTCAGGGAAGCGAGGGCGTGAATGCTGGAATTTCTACTCCACGAGGTACACGCTGTCCCCGACCCGTGACTTGTCCTTTATCTTGACGCCGATATGATCCCCCGCCTTCGCCTCGGTGACTACTTTGTTGTCTATCTGCATGGAGTCGATGGTCTGCACGAAATTCGTTGTGGCGCCCTCAATCGATACGGTGTTGCCTGCCTTGATCTCGTCGCTCAACTCGATCCCTGCAACCCCTATCTTGCCGAAATAGTGGGTGACCCTGCCGATAAGTTTCTTCTCTTCAGCCATAATCAGCACCTCTCTTCTTCAATCAATCGGAATCATTATATATTATAGCACAATGGGGAGAAATATCAAGAGGCTCTGCGCTATGGGATGATGCCCTTAGCGCGGAGCACTCCAATCTCCTCATGGGAATAGCCCAGCCATTCCGAGAGGATATGATCATTGTGCTCCCCGAGTTCGGGGCCCGGCATCCTTAGGGCTCCCTCCATGCGCGAGAATTTGTACGGTATTCCGGGCACATTGATCATCCCGAAGCGCTTGTGCGGCACCTGAGCAAACATTCCCCTGGCCTTGAGATTCTCATCCTCGTTCACCTCATCCGTGGTGTAGGCGATCCCACACGGGATTCTCCGCTCCTCAAGCGCCCGCATGATATCCCTTGACACATGCCGTCTGGTCCATTCTTCAATGATCGATACCGCTTCGCTATGGTTATGAATCTGGGCAATGAGGTTGGAAAACCGCGAATCGGTTACGAGCTCCGCATGCCCGATCACCTCGGCCAGATCCCTCCACTGCCTGGGCGTGAGAGCTACGATGGCTACCTTGCCATCCGCCGATTTGAAGAACCCGTAGAACGGCATCCGGTCGTCCGAGTTGAGGACGTCCTTCGGCTTCCTCCCCAGCGTCTTCTCCGCGTCCTCCATGATCGGAGCCATGGACCTGTCCATCATTGCCCGGTAGTTGTTGAAGTAAAGCACATCCTGCATAGATATGTCTATATGCTGCCCCTCGTCGGTTTTCATCCTGTGGATGAGGGCCAATAAAACAGCATTGGCAGCATAGGTTCCGGTCATGAGATCAGCCCAGTAATTCGAAGGGGTTCTCAAGTTCTCCTGATCGTTCCAGAACTGGCCCGAGACCGCCTGGGCGATGATGTCGAACGCAGCCAGTT
>Ga0315284_10002490_pt1 | contig 26343 bp, 22 predicted proteins | sample YL17G09_16_MG_FD_203696 | JGI IMG/M metagenome (GOLD analysis project Ga0315284, IMG submission 203696) | Sediment microbial communities from Yellowstone Lake, YNP, Wyoming, USA - YL17G09_16 | ecosystem: Environmental > Aquatic > Freshwater > Lake > Sediment | place: USA: Wyoming | collected...
AGGCCGCCGACGCGGGGCTCGCCATTGTCGGCACCGGGCGCGGCGACTTCCCGAACCAGATCAACAACTCGCTCGGCTTCCCCGGCATCTTTCGCGGCACGCTCGATGTCTGCGCGGCGACGATCACCGACGAGATGGCCATCGCTGCGGCCTATGCCATCGCCAAGACGGCCGAGGATCGAGGCCTGCGTGAGGATTCGGTTCTCCCGACGATGATGGAGACGGAGACGTTCGTGAATCAGGCCGTGGCCGTGGGCCTCAAGGCCATCGAGCAAGGTATCGCCCGCCGTCCGCTCTCCGAGGCCGAGCTGCGTGCCGAAGCGGAGCTTCGCATCTGCCGCGCCCAGGACGAAACAGCGCTCCTCCAGCGCGAGGGACTCATCCCCCCGCCTCCCCCGTAGGGGAGGCGCTGCCCCACGACGGCGTAGAGGGGGCGCTGACTCCCCGCTGAGAGAGGCGCTGCCCCACGGCGACGTAGAGGCGCCGCCGCCGCCCCACGTAGGGCTGCGCCCAGTGCAACTGCTGTGCTGCCACCCGCATAGCCGCTCCAGATCGTTCCTGCGTGATCATTCGGCGTTGCCCTCCATTGACCGGTTCTACCCCCATCGTCTAGTCTCAGCGCGGGACGAAAGGAAGGGGCTATGTCGACATCAATTGCCGCCGTTCAGGAAGAGGTCTGGGGTCTTCTCAAGCCAAGCCAATGCGTCTACCTCGCTACGGCCGAGGCGGACCAGCCGCGGGTGCGGCCGGTCACACTCTTGAACATCGAGCAGAAGTTCTGGATCGCTACGGGGAGGAGGAGCGCCAAGGCCCGTCAGATCCTGCGCAATCCGAACGTCGAGTTCTGCCTGCCGCTGACCGAGACGTGCGGCACGGGGTACCTGCGCATCGTCGGCGTGGCGACCGCGGAGAAGGACCCCGAAACGCGGCGAAGAATCGGCGACCAGATCTCGTTCCTGCGCGAGTACTGGTCCGGTCCCGACGATCCGAACGTCATTCTCATCCGGATCACCAGAGTCGAGATCGAGTACCTGAAGCCGGGAGAGATGACGGCCGTCACCTTCCTCGTTCAGCCCTGACCTGCACCGACTCGCGGTGAGGGCGACCTCTTGGCAGACAGACCGCCGTCTACTATGATGAGCCGGACGGGGCTGATGGACGCGCGATCTCTAGCAGGGTCGCGCGTCGTCACTCCACCGCGGGTCGAACGCGGAAAGGAGCCGCTTGTGCTCGGACGTTTCGACTACCAGAGACCGTCGACGTTGCCGGAGGCTGGCAGATTGCTTGCCGGGAACGACGGGCCGGCGGCGATCCTCGCCGGAGGGACAGATCTTCTCGTCGACATCCGCGGCCGACGCCACGATCCCCGCATCTTGGTCGACATCAAGCGAATCGACGCGCTGCGGCGCCTCAATGTCGACTCTGCCGGCGCCCTGACGATTGGGGCGGCGGTCCCCTTGAATGAGATGATCGAGCGCGCGGCCATCCGGCGGACACTCCCGGGCCTTGTGCAGGCAGCGGAGTCGATCGCCACGTATCAGCTTCGCAACCGCGCCACGGCCGTCGGCAACCTGTGCAATGGCTCTCCGGCCGCCGACATGGCGCCCATCCTCCTCGCGCTCGGAGCGCACCTTGTCGCCTGGAGCCAACGCGGCGAGCGGACGATGCCCCTCTCAAGTCTCTTCGTGGGCGTGAAGAAGACGGCGCTCGCGCCGGACGAGATCGCGGCGGAGCTTCGCGTTCCCGCGCCTGAGCCTGGCCTGCGGTCGCGATTCCTCAAGCAGCAACGGCTGCGTGGCCACGACCTCGCGGTCGCGAGTGCGGCCGGAACGTACGCGCCGACGACCGGCGTCTTGCGCCTAGCTGTCGGAAGCTGTGCCCCGACGCCGCTCCTCCTGGAGCCGATTGAGGTCGGACGTTCGTCGAAGGCGGTCGTTGAGGAGAAGGCCGTGCGGGCGGTTCAGGCGGCCATGCAGCCGATCAGCGACACTCGCGCGTCGGCCGACTACCGGCGGACGGTGCTCCCGGTCCTCGTGAAGCGCCTCGTTTCCGACCTGCTCGCGGAAGGAGGCGCGCCATAGACCACGCGATCCGCGTCACGGTCAACGGTCACATGGAGACGGCGTCCGTGCCATCAGGGCTGACGCTGATCGAGTTCCTTCGTGATCGACTCTACCTCACAGGCACCAAGGAGGGCTGCGGCATCGGCGAGTGCGGCGCATGCACCGTGCTGCTCGACGAGAAGCCGGTCACGGCGTGCCTTGTCCTCGCCGTGGAGGTCGACGGGTGCACCGTCGACACGGTCGAGGGAGAGGCGACGGACGGCCAACTATCCGACCTGCAGAAGGCGTTCGTCGAGACCGGCGCGGTGCAGTGCGGCTTCTGCACGCCGGGGATGATCATGTCGGCCCGCGGCCTCCTGCGGCGGAACCCGACCCCGAGCGATAACGAGATCATCGAAGCGATGGCCGGCAACCTCTGCCGCTGCACGGGCTACGAGGCCATTCTCGCGGCCGTACGGCTGGCGGCTGCCGCGGTTCAGCCCGTGGCTGAACCGCTTACAGGAGAAACCGGCACGGAACGCCGCCGATTTCTCCGAGGCGTGGAATCGACTCGGAAGGATGGCTGGCGATGACTCGCGAGCTTCGCGTCGTCGGAACCTCCGTGCCGCGGGATGACGCGATCGACAAGGTCACTGGAGCGGCCCGCTACACGACCGACCTCGCGCTCCCGGGCATGCTGCACGCAGCGATCCTCACCTCGCCCCACGCCTCAGCGCGCATCGTGCGCGTTGACCTCAGCGACGCGCGGAGCGTTCCCGGTGTTCGCGCCGTCCTGATGGGAAGCGACCTCGACGTTCGCCTCGGCCTTTACCTTCGCGACAAGCGGATCCTTGCCCGCGACGTCGTCCGCTATCAGGGCGAGCCCGTGGCTGCCGTGGCCGCCGACACGCTGGATGCGGCGCGCGAGGCCTGCCGCCGCATTTGCGTCGAGTACGACGAGCTTCCGGCCGTGCTCGATCCGCGCGACGCGATGGCGGTGGGCGCGCCGCTCGTCCACCCCGATCTCGCCGGCTACGACCACATGCGCGGCGTCTTCTTCCCGAAGCCGGGCACGAACGTCGCCCATCACCAGAAGATCCGCAAAGGCGATGCTCCCGCCTCTCTCGCTGCGGCCGACGTCCGCCTCGAGGCGTCGTTCTACAACCCGCCGGTGCAGCATGTGCCGATGGAGACCCATGCATCCATCGCACAGGCGTTGCCGGAGGGGCGCGTGGAGATCTGGACGTCGAGTCAGTCGCCGTACACGGTTCGCCATCTCTTGAGCGTCTGCCTCGGGCTGCCGCACGCGGCCATCCGAGTCCATGTGCCCTACGTCGGCGGCGGGTTCGGTGGCAAGGCGGGTCTCGGCCTTGAACCGCTCGCCACGGTCTTGTCGAGGGCCGCCGGTGGCCGTCCCGTCCTCGTCTCCGCAACGCGCGAGGAGGAGTTCAACACGATGCCCTCTCGGCCGGGTCTGCATTCGACGATCAAGATCGGCTCGACGCGCGACGGCCGCATCACGGCGCTCGAAGCGACCTACGTTTGGGATGCCGGCGCCTACGCCGACTACGGCGTCAACGTCGGCCGCGCCGCCGCCTACTCTGGCGCCGGCCCGTACGCCATCGACCACTGCTCGATTGATTCCTACGTGGTCTACACGAACAAGGTCTATGGCACCGCCTATCGAGGCTTCGGCCACCTCGAGGTCCTGTGGGGCATCGAGCGTGCGATGGATCAGATGGCGCACAAGCTTGGCCTCGACCCGGCCGAGTTCCGTCGCCGCAATCTCCTCAAGGAAGGCGACACGACGATCACCGGCGAGCTCTTCACTGCCGGGCACGGGAAGCCGGTCGAGTGCCTCGACGCCGTCGCGAAGGTCATCGGCTGGGGCCGACCGTCCGACGCACCCAGTGCGCCGCACAAAGTGCGCGGCAAGGGGATCGCCATGTTGCACAAGGCGCCGGCCATGCCGACGTACACGTCGTGCGCCGCGGTCATCAAACTCGACGAAGACGGCGCCGCCGACGTGCTCGTGTCCGGCGTCGACTACGGCCAAGGCACCTACACGGTGCTTCGACAGATCGCGGCCGAGGAGCTCGGCCTACCGATCGGCAAGGTTCACCTCACCTGGGAGTGCGACACCGCGCTCACGCCCTACGACTGGCAGACGGTGGCCAGCCGCTTCTCCTACATGGGCGGGAACGCCGTGATCGAAGCTGCCGCCGATTGCCTAAGGCAACTCACAGCCGTTGCAGCGCAGGCTCTCGGCGTGGCTTCCGAGACGATCGTCTGCGAGGATGAGAAGGCCTTCCCGGCCGCCGAGCCCGGCCGCGCGATCGCCTACAAGGATCTGGCGCTTGGCTACACGTTCCCGAACGGGAACGCCATCGGCGGGCCGATCATCGGCCACGGGCGGTTCATTGCCACCGGCCTGACGCACCTCGACCCCGAGACCGGGCAGGGCCGACCGGCCCAGTTCTGGACCTACGGCGCCCACGCGGTCGAGATCGAGGTCGATACGGAGACGGGCGAGATCGAGATCCTGCATATCGCGACCGCCGTCGACGCGGGCAAGGTGCTGAACCCGCTCTCGTGCACCGGCCAGGTCATCGGCGGCGTCGTGCAAGGGCTCGGCTCGACGCTCCACGAAGGCTTCCAGTTCGACGGCAAGGGGCGGCTTCTCAACCCGAGCTTCGTCGACTACAAGATCCCGACTGCCAAGGACCTGCCGCGTCGGATGACGCCCATCTTCCTCGAGAACCCCCAGCCTGGCGGACCGTACGGCGCCCGCGGCGTCGCCGAGCACCCGATGATCTCCGTGCCGTCTGCTATCGGGAACGCGCTCGCCGACGCGCTTGGGATCGACTACGCCGTCCTGCCACTCTCGCCCGAACGCGTGCTCCTAGGCATCCAAAAGAGGGAGAAGACGCCGTGAACGAGATCCTGGTCGAGCGCGGCCGTTACTTCGACTCCGTCTTCCTCATGCGCATTAGCCGAGAGCTGGAGACGATCCCCGGAGTTCGCCGCGCGGTCGTGGCGATGGGAACGCCCGCCAATCTCGCAGCACTCGCGAGCGTCGGATTCAAGCTCACGGCCGAGGCCGTCGGCCCGCGGGCCGGCCCGCAGGCCGGCCTCCGAGCCGACGACCTCGTGACCGCCCTCGACACAGAGACCCCGAACGCGTTCGCCGCGGCAAAGCGGCGGCTCGCCGAACTCCTCACCGCCGGAACCGATGACGGTGAGAAGAGCGAGGATCGTCCGACGACGCTCGACGAGGCGCTCGCTGTCGATGCCGCGGCCAACCTCGCCTTGATCTCGGTTCCCGGTTCGTACGCGGCCGCTGAGGCGCGACGCGCCCTGCGCCGCGGACTCCACGTGATGCTCTTCTCCGACAACGTGAGCGTCGAGGACGAGATCGTAGTGAAGGACGAGGCCGCAGCCCGAGGCCTCCTCGTGATGGGCCCCGACTGCGGCACCGCGATCCTCAACGGCGTGCCACTCGGATTCGCCAACGTCGTGCGCCGCGGCGCCATCGGCCTCGTCGGGGCGTCGGGCACCGGGATTCAGGAAGTGTCCTCTCTCATCGACCGGTTGGGCGGCGGGATCTCCCAAGCGATCGGCACGGGAGGCAGAGACCTCTCAGAACGGGTTGGCGGCCGATCTACGCTTGCCGCCATCGACCTTCTGGCTTCTGACCCAGCGACCGCGGTCCTCGTCGTCGTCTCCAAAGCACCTGCCAAGCCGGTCGCCGATCGCGTCGTCGCTCGCCTGCGCGAAGCCGGGAAGCCGGCCGTCGTGCAGTTCGTCGGCGCGACACCCCGCGCAGGCGAAGGTTCAGTCACTTTCGTCGATACGCTCGATGCCGCCGCGCGAGCAGCCTGTCGGCTTGCCGGCGTGACTGTTCCCGACGCCGTGACAGCCGAGCCGCCAGAGCCTCACTTCCCGGCGGGGCAGGGCCACTTGTGTGGCCTGTTCTGCGGCGGCACGCTGGCGCAAGAGGCGTGGGCCGTCCTGCACCAGGGTGGTCTCGAGGTCCGCTCCAACGTTGCCGTCGACCCCGCGCTGAAAGTGAAACCTGGAGCCGAAGTCCGCGGCCATATCATTTGGGACCTTGGCGACGACGCCTTCACCGTCGGCCGACCCCACCCGATGATCGAGCCCGCGCTCCGCGACGACCTCGTCGTGGCCGCGCTCAGCGATCCGGGCGTGGGCGTTGTCCTCGTCGATTGCGTCCTCGGCTACGGAGCACACCACGATCCCGCCGGAAGCCTTGGCGCGGCCGTAGTCCGAGGAAGGGTAGCGGGAACGCAGGCCGCCGTCATTGCCTCGATCACCGGCACGGAGCGCGATCCGCAGGACTATCGCGAGCAGCGCCGCACGCTCGAAGCCGCCGGCATCCTCGTCCTCGACAGCAACGCGCTCGCGGCGAGATTGGCTCTGGACCTCGTGAAGCGTGCCGGAGGAGGTGGCGCATGACGAGAGACTTCCCTCAAAGCCGGCTCCGTGTCGTGAACCTCGGCCTCGCCTCGTTTGCCGACAGTCTCCGCGAGGCTGGCGCGCCTGTCGTTCACGTCGACTGGCGCCCGCCGGCCGGCGGCGATCCCGAGCTGGCGCGCATTCTCGACGACTTGCGTTCCGAGAATGGATCCGGCTGGAGGGAGCCGATTGCGTCGGCGAACGCGGAGGCCGTCGCCAAGCTTCTCGCCGCCGAGCCGCGCGTTGTCGGCATCGGCCGCGCCGGCGACGTCATTCCGGGCATGGCCGACCGCACGATCCTGCACGCCGGCCCGCCGATCGCGTGGGACGCCATGTGCGGCCCGATGCGCGGCGCCGTGATCGGCGGCCTCCTGTACGAGGAGCTGACTGCGTCGCCCGAAGAAGCCGCCGAGCTTGCGGCATCCGGCGAGATCCACTTCGACCCGTGCCACCATCACCAGGCCGTCGGCCCCATGGCCGGAGTCGTGACCGCGTCGATGCCGGTGTGGATCGTCGAGAACGCTGCGTTTGGCAACCGCGCCTTCTGCACCCTCAACGAGGGTCTCGGCAAGGTTTTGCGCTACGGTGCGTACTCCGAGGAGGTCTTGGTCCGCCTTGTCTGGATGCGCGACATGCTTGCGCCGCTCCTCGTGAAGGCGCTGCGGAAGCACGGGCCACTCGATGTGCGCAGCCTCCTTGCTCAGGCGCTGCAGATGGGCGACGAGGGCCACAACCGCAATCGAGCCGGCACATCGCTCGTGATCCGCGAGCTCGCGCCGCACCTTGTCCGCCTGACCGCACGGCGCGACGACGTGGCGCGCGCCTTCGAGTTCCTCAACGCGAACGACCATTTCTTCTTGAACCTCAGCATGCCGGCCGCCAAGTGCGCGCTTGACGCCGCGGCCGACGTGCCGGGAAGCTCGCTCGTGACCGTCATGGCGCGCAACGGCGTCGAGTTCGGCATTCGACTCTCCGGAACCGGCGACCGCTGGTTCACCGCGCCGGCCCCCAGGGTCGATGGCCTCTACCTGCCCGGCTACAGCGCCGCCGACGCCGCGCCCGACATCGGCGACTCGGCGATCACCGAGACCGGCGGCTACGGCGGGTTCGCCATGGCCGCCGCGCCCGCCATCGTGCAGTTTGTCGGCGGCAGCCCCGAGAAGGCGCTCGAGACTACGCGTCGCATGCGCAAGATCACGCTCGCCGAGAGCAACGCGTACCGCATTCCGGCCCTCGGCTTCCGTGGCACGCCGACCGGCATCGACGTCCTGCGCGTTGTCGAAACCGGCGTTCTGCCCGCCATCAACACCGGCATCGCCCACAAGGAACCCGGCGTCGGCATGGTCGGCGCCGGCCTCGTCACCCCGCCGTTCGACTGCTTCGCCCAGGGCGTCAGGGCTTTAGCGAGTTCGCTCCTTCAGCAGCCCTCGGAGTGCACAGAGTAGGGCACTGCGAATAGCCGTCGGTCTCTTCCGCGGGTAGTATGGAGTAGTGTCTTCTCCAAATGGGGTGAGGTAGATGGACATGAAGTCGGAGCTGTACGAGCTGTGCCAACGCGTGCCCGACCTAGCGACGAAGGTCCGCACCGAAGAGGCTACGAAGCATGGGCTAGTCCTCCCATTCATACGAGCGCTTGGCTACAACGTCTTCGATCCTACCGAGGTGGTCCCTGAGTTCATAGCCGACATCGGAGAGAAGAAGGGCGAGAAGGTGGATTACGCCATTCTTATGGATGGGAAGCCTATTCTTCTCTTCGAGTGCAAGACCTGCGGCGAGCAGCTTGAGCCACAGCGAGCCATACAGCTCCAGCGCTACTTCCACGGCGTCGCGAGTGTCAGGTTCGGGGTTCTCACGGACGGGCTGGTGTACCAGTTCTACTCGGATCTTGAGCGGCCCAATGTCATGGACTCCAGACCCTTCCTTGAGATCAGTCTGCCCAGTCTCACGGATGAGGATGTCGAGCAGCTCAGAAGGTTCTCGAAAGAGTCCTTTGACATCGTCAACATCCTCGGGACTGCTGGGGCCCTCAAGTACACCCGGGAGATCAAGCAGCTTCTTGAAGTCGAATTCGATACGCCAAGCGAGGAGTTCCTGAGGTTCCTGACTAGGCAGGTCTACGATGGGCACTACACGAAAGCTGCGCTTGCCCGGTTCGCGCCTATCGTGCAGAAGGCGCTTCGTGAATTCGTGAACGGCCGGATCACGCGGACTCTTGAGGCCGCACGAGATCTTCAGACGGGCAGCCGCGGTCCAGAGGAGGCGCGGGACGCTGCCCCGGCTGAGGAGTTGGTGACTACCAGCCAGGAACTCCAGGGCTACTACATCGTGAAGGCGATCCTGAGCCCGAATGTGGACATGGACCGTGTTGCGATTCGGGACGTCCGCAGCCATTGCGGGATCCTCCTGGACGACAACAACCGCAAGCCGATCTGCCGGCTGTATTTCCACGACCAAGAGAAGCTGCGCCTTGGGCTTCTGAGCGCCGCGAAGGAAGAGGAGCGAGTTCCCCTCCAGCGCGTTGACGACATCTACAAGTACGCCGACCGAATACGAGAAGTTGTCCGGCGCTACGACTCGCAAGAGAAGACGTGACGAGAGACGCGACCCGAGCGCGGTGAGGACCGCGCTCGGCGGCCCCACAAGCCACAAGCTATGTTCTACATGCCGCCGAAGGAGCTGACATGAAACTCATCGATCTGACGATTCCGCTCTCGATCGCCACGCCGCCGTGGCCGACCTACGAGCCCCTGCAGGTGAAGTACTTCAAGCGTCTTGCGCCGAATGGCGCGAACGGCCAACTCGTCACGCACTCGAACCACGTCGGCACGCACCTCGACGGCGAGATCCACTTCTACACCCCGGGCAAGGACATCGCCCAGCTCAGCCTCGACTTCCTCGTTCACGAGGGCGTCATCGTCGACCTCTCCGATGCCGTTGGCGACTACGACATCTACACCTCGGCGATGATCGAGGAGCGCGTCGAGGTGAAGGAAGGCGACATCCTCATCCTCCACACCGGCTACCACCACTACGGCTGGGACCAGCCGACGGCCGACGAAGTGCGCTACATGGTCAAGCACCCCGGACCCGACCGCGAGTTCGCGTTGTGGTGCCGCGAGAAGAAGATCCGTTGGATCGGCGTCGACTGCGGCTCGGCCGACCACCCGATGAACACGATCATCCGCGACTGGATGCCGCGCCAAGCGAAAGAAGCCGACGCTCACTTCCGCGCCAAGTACGGCCAGCCGCTGGCCGAGCGATTCGATCCTGGCAAGTACCAGCTCATGCACATCGAACTCTTCTGCCACGGCATTATTCACGCCGAGTGCCTCGGCGGCGACATCGACCTCCTGCTCAACCAGCGCGCTGTCATCGGCTGCTTTCCGTGGCGCTTCGTCGATGGCGAGAGCTCGATCGCGCGTATCGTCGCCATGGTCGACGACGACCGCCACGCCGAGCTGATGCAGATCAAGTCCGAGTGTGTCTTGACCAAGCACGGCGACGTCGCGGGTGCGAAGAATCCACAGCTGCATGAGGTGGGACGGACGTAGGATCGCCACCGAAGAAGGCGATCCTACTCGTCCCACGTTGGCGGCCGCTCAGCCGGCTGGGCGGCCGCTGAGCGGCTAGTGCGGAAGCCTGGGAGTGGGCCGACGGCTTCCGCTTGCACCGGCACGGCCTACGTTCGGCTAGGGCAGAAGCCGTCTTTTGGCCGCTTCTGCTGGGCGAGACGAGAGGGTGTGTTCGCCTAGGGCGGAAGCTCATCGGTGGCTGCTTCCGCTGGCTCTTGGCTTTCGCTGAGTTGGATCGTTCTCTTCATTTCGTGCTGGGCGTTGATAGCGCGAACATCTGGTCTTAGATCACAGGATCCTATACGCTTACAGCAGCACCTTGCCCGCTACGCCGAAAGTGATGTATGATGACCCTGAGACGCAGATGGAGAGTGATCTACTACGAGAGCCAGTCGGGCGCCTGTCCCGTTGCTCGGTTCCTTGATGGCCTCGAACGGCGAGTGCGGGCGAAAACGCTCGCGGCCATCGACCTCCTCGAGGAAGAGGGGGCAGAGCTGCGGAGGCCCTATGCGGACTACCTGCGGGACGGGATCTACGAGCTGCGGGTGCGAGTCTCGACGACCCGCTACAGGGTTCTGTACTTCTTCTGCGACAGGACGGACATTGTGCTTGCTTACGCGATTGTGAAGGAGTCGGCGCGGGTTCCTAAGGCTGAGATCGACCGAGCTATTCGCTGCATGGAAGACTGGATCGGGAGGAGACATGAGGACTCACAGGGAGTACCTCGCGAACGAGCTTAAGGATGAGGCGTTCGCACGCGAGTTTCGCCGCGAGAAGGCACAGCTGCGGATCGCCTACGACATCCAGACCACGCGGCAACGCCTTGGACTGACGCAGAAAGACCTTGCCGGGATGGCGGGCGTGACACAGCAGATGGTGTCACGCATCGAAACAGCGAGGACGCCCAACATGACTCACGGCTCGATATGCAGGATCGCAGCTGCGCTTGACATGGATGTGGGACTCGTCGCGCGCCGTCCAGCCCGCGCCGCGGCGAAGGCCAGCAAGAAGCTGTGCGGCTGATGGCTGCGAAGAGGGCCACCCCATCGGAGTATCCAATCCTCAGCCCAGACGATGGTGTTGGGGGTGAAGGGCTACTCAACGTCGTGGCCCGGCCGAGTAGCTAGGGCGGAAGCCGACGAGCGGCTGCCTCCGCGTGCTCGATAGAAGATGGAGGTAATGCGTATCACGTCCACTGAAGGTGACGCGCGTCACGCCCACGCGGCTTCAGCTCTGTGTGACACGTATCACAGTAGCGAGATCCATGCGACGCGCATCGGCGGGCACACGCATTGCCATCTGCTGGCGATTCGAGGTGACGCGAACCGGAGATGACTGGTCATTGCCGAAGGAAGCGTGCACCGCCGTCAGTCTATGGCTTCTGTAGGTGTATATAGACGTGCTGACCGGTGATGCACTGCGACACAACCTCGAACCCAGCGGCCTCCGCCAGTTGCTGGAAGTGGGGCGCATCCCGCCCTTCGGCTGGCCACCGGACGCCGTAGTTGTTCGAGATCGTCTTCCCCTCGGGTAACTCGACGGTCACGGGGAAAGCGGCGATGTCTCTTGCAGAATCCTCGCGTGGGGGGAACACGGCATCCCAGATGAGGAACCGGCCGCCGGGAGCGAGAACGCGGAAGACTTCCTCGAACACGCGGCGGTGATCCTCGGCCTTGATGTACATGAGGGTGAAGAACGAGGTCACGGTTTGGAAGGCGCCATCGAGAAACTGGAGGTCGCGAGCGTCCATGACGATCTTGAGCGGGCCGGCGGGCGCTTCCTCCAATTCCTCTTTGAAGCGGTCGATGGCGATGACCCGCTCGCCGGCGAAGAGGCCGATGATGCCTCCTCCTCCGCCGCCGATGTCGAGGATCGCTCCGGAGGCGGGTAGGCCGTTCACGACAACGTGCTGGCGCTCGAAGGTGTGCGTTCGGTTGTCCGCATCTCCGCTGAGGCTCTTCCGCATCTGGAGATCTTTCGCTCCAGCCGGCGCTTCGTCTCTAACGAAACCGAGCTTCTTGTACAGGGCGAGCGCCGGAGCGTTGTCGGCACGCACGTAGAGGACGACCGTGTGGACGCTGTCCGCTTTCAGAGAGTCGAACATCTGCTCGAGAATCGCGCGGCCCAATCCCCGGCCGCGGTGCGCCTCGTGCACGTAGATGTCGAAGAGCAGACACGTGTCTGCTGGTATGCCTGGGGCGACGCCAACCCAGACGAATCCAAGCTCCTCTCCAGTCTCATCCCGGGCGATCTGGAACGCGTGGTTCGGCGTGTCCATGCCATTCGGAAGGAGCATGGGAATCATCGCCTCGAGCTGGGCGCGCTCGGTCTCGGGATCGGTGCCATTCACCCAGGCACGATCCTCTGCCTGGCGCTCGGCGGAGAGCCCGAGCCAGCGATCGAATTCTTCTCGCGTCGGTCGGTCAAGTTGAAGCATGCAGTGCCTCCCAGCCTCGTGAGTTGCCATCCACTCGATGAGTGTCCTCCACGCGGCCGAGGGTTCAATCCGCTGATCGTGGATCTGGGCTACGTTCTAGGCTGGTGTCTCGCCGGCGTGTACCGGAGTAGGTGCCCGGCGAGTCACCGGCGGTGTATACTACTGATGTATACATCAGCGGGAGGTGTGCCGTGGAACGGACGCAGATCTATCTGACCGAACGTCAGCGTGGCGAGCTCGCAACGATGGCACGTCAGGCGGGAAAGAAACAGAGCGAGCTCATTCGAGAAGCTGTGGATCGGTTCCTGGACCAGTCCGGACCGGGTTGGCGCGAGGCCGCGCTGGGCCAGGCCGCGGGAATGTGGAGGGATCGCGCGGACCTTCGCGATCTGGCGAGTGTGCGCACAGAGTGGGACAGGGAGCGGCGTTGACGAGGCCCATTCTCCTCGACACCGACATCCTCGTCGACTTCCTCCGCGGTCACGACAGGGCTGTCACGTTCGTGACCGCTCATTCGGACCGGATCGTCTTGTCGGCCGTCGTCGTGGCAGAGCTCTACTCCGGGGTGAAGGGCGACGCGGAAAAGGCGGTGCTGGACAGCTTCGTTGCGCTGTTCCCCGTGGCCCCCGTCACCGCGGAGATTGCGAGGGCCGGCGGTCTGTACAGGCGCGACTACGGCAAGACGGACGGCGTCGGCCTTGCCGACGCGATCCTTGCTGCCACAGCCGAAGTTGAGGGAGCGGAGTTGGCCACGCTGAACGTCAAACACTACCCCATGGTGAAGGGTCTTCGGCCCGCATACCGGAAGGCGGCGCGCCGGGGCGGCAGCACCTAGTTCTGCGCGCCACGGCCCCTCGCGCCAAGAGCGCCGAAGACGGCGGGGTGACTGTAACGTCGCACGCGTTCGGTTCTAACGAGAGAACGTGCCGCACCATTGCATGCGACGTTGGTGAATTGGGAACGACGTCGAACACGGCGTCGGAGACAAGCTCACGACGCTACAGCAGGGCTCAGCCCTTCTTCAACTCCTTGCCGATCTCGAACGCCTGGCCGATGCGTTCGCCGAGTGCCCAGTAGCTGTGGACCTGCTTCCCGCGACCCGGATCGGGCGCGTAGAAGAAGGGTTGAATGCGCGTCACGTCGGGGACTCTGTCCTGCGTGAACTCCTCATTTGCGTACACGGCAACGACTTCGCCGAGGTAGACGGTGTGAACCGGGCGCACCAGCGTCTGCACGACGCGACACTCAATGTTGATCGGGCACTCTTGGATCATCGGCGCGGTCTTGAGCTCTCCGTAGAACGTCTCGAACAGGTTCGCCTTCTCGCCGGTTCGACCGCTCGTCATGCCGCAGAAGTCGACTTCCTTCACCAAGTCGGCGGTCGGCTGATTGATGCTGAACGTGCGACTCTGTTCGAGCCCGGTCCTCGAATACTGCTCGTGCCCGACCGAGATCGACATCATGTCATAGCACAGCCACCCGATGAGGCCGATCGTGATGTAGTTCGGCTTGTCGTCGACGTTCACGCCGACGAGCATCGGCGTGTACGGGAACACGAGATTCTTCACCGCTCGCAGCTCTAGCTTCTTCTTCTCCACGGAGCACCTCCGCCGTCATCGTACTGCGGACGGTCTCGCCACCGTCTCGGTCGCATGCTCACATGAGCCCGAGCCACATGTTCTCGACTGCCCACGAGAGTGAGGGCGGCCTTGTGGCCGGCCTACATGAGGATCTCCCTATTTGCGTCCGTCTCTCGTTCATACGATGATGCATGTCGATGAGTTCCGGCGCGCGGGCGTGGCCAGAGTGGATCCGCGGGCTACCCTCCCCTGAGGGAGGGCGACGGCCGGAACGAGGAGGTTGCCCGTGACGCCCTCTGTCACGCTTGTCGTAGCTCTTGTAGCGGGTTTTCTGTTCTTGTTCGTGATCTTGAAGTCGATCCGCAGCATCGGACCGACGGACGTAGGTCTCGTCCTGAAGCGCATCAGTTTCAAGAAGCTCAAGGGCGATAACCCGATCGCGTTTAGCGGCGAGGCGGGGTACCAGGCGGATCTGCTTCGGGCCGGCCTGTGGTTCAAGCTCTGGCCGATCTACAAGGTCACACGGCACCCGATGGTCCAGGTGCCGGCCGGCGAGATCGGCGTGGTGATTGCCCAGGTGGGGCAGAGCCTGGCGGAAGGACAGAAGTCAGGGATCTACAAGCCCGTGTTCGGCGACTTCTCCGACGTGCGGGCGTTCGTCGAGAACGGCGGGCAGAAGGGCCCACAGCGGCCGACGTTGCGCCCGGGGTCGGTCCTTGCCATCAACCCCGCCGCGTTTCTCGTGCGCACGGCGAGCGCAATGTACGGCCTCCCCATCTCCAAAGAGGCGCTCGAGAAGGTGCGGGCGCTTCCCTCCGAGCGGTTCAAGCAGGTGGTCATTCGGCCGCAGGTCATCGTGGGGTCCTCCGAACAGCAGGAAATCGGCGCCCTCCACGTGCACGACCAGCTCATCCAAAACGTCGAGAAGCGCAACGTCTTCGCGGTAGATGAGGATGCGCGTCGCGGGACCCCAGCGGCGGAGGCGTCGTCGTCGAAGCCTTCGGCGGAACAGGTCTCCCGGTCCTTCAACGATCCGATGCGGGGAAAGGTGAAGCTGGTTGACGTGATCGGCATCGTGCGCGTCCATGAGGGACCGCCGCTCGAGCCGGGCGACATCGCGTGCCGCATCGGCGGGTTCGACGATACTCGCAAGCGGGAGGAATCGGGAGCAACGGATTCCCAGCTCGCGGACTTGATCATGGACAGCAAGGTCAAGCTCCACGACAACTACCAGAACTTCCAAGCGTTCCTCGATACCGGAGGAAGGATCGGACTGCAGCACGATCCCCTCTTGTATGGAACGTTCAACCTGAACCCGTACCTGGTCGAGGTGGAACTCGTCCCGATGCTCGTTGTGGAGCAGGGGCAAGTGGCTGTGATCAAATCGTACGTCGGGCTCGTTCCGCAGGACACGTCGGGAGAAGCGTTCCGGTTCGGCACGCTCGTCCGGCCCGGCCATCGAGGCATCTGGCAAGAGACGGTGCGCACGGGCAAGTACGCCATCAACCCGCGCTGCTACGACGCGGAGATCGTTCCCACCTCGATCCTCACTCTGAACTGGGCGACGCAGGTCTCGGAAGCCCACAAGCTCGACCGGCACCTGAGCCAGATCGTGGCCAAGAGCCGCGAAGGCTTCGTGTTCAAGATTGACCTCCAGGTGCAGATCCACGTGCCCGACACGATGGCCTCGCGCGTCATCTCTGCGGTCGGGACGATGCAGAACCTCGTCAACGAAGTCCTGCAGGCTGCCGTGGGGAACCACTTCCGCGACAAGCTGCAGAGCATGCCGGCCATCCAGTTCATCGAGAACCGGCAGAAGGTGCAGGAAGAGGCGTTCCAGCACATCATGAAGCAGCTGCAGGTGTACAACGTCGACACCCGCGGCGTCTTCATTCAGGACGTCATTCTGCCCGAGGAGTTGACCAAGGTTCTGACGGAACGCGAGATCGCGAACCAGCAGATCCTCACCCTGCAGAAGCAGCAGGCGGCGGAGACCGCGCGCATCTCCACCGAGCAGCAGCGAGGGCTTGCCGACCAGCAGGCGGCGTTGGCGCGATCGAGCGTCGGCATCGAGATTGCGGGGAACACGGCGGCCGCCAGGATGCAGGAGGCACAGGGAGAGGCCACCTACCTGGAGAGAGTGGGGACGGCCAGGGGAGCCGAGGTGCGGGCCGTGGCACTGGCCAAGGCCGACGGATACCTGCGGCAAACCGAGGCTCTCGGACGAGACGGCACCACGCTCGTCAACGCGATCCAGGCGCTGGCCTCGAGCCAGCAGCCGTTCGTTCCCGAGGTGTACGTCTCGGGCGGCAACGGCGGCGACCAGGGGGCGATGAGCGCGTTCTTCGCCTCCCTCACAGGCCTGGCGCGTGCCGGGAAGCTCGGCGAAGTGCTGTCGGCCGCTGGGGCCAAGGTGGAACCGGGCGAGAAGAAAGCCTAGAGAGCGTTGGCCGCCGCGTTGAGTGGCGGCGCAGAGTGTGATGTAGGGCCCCGCGCTCGGCGCGGGGCCTCTTCTTGCGCTATCTCGCGCAGTTGGCTAGCCTCACCTCGCGTTGCGAAGGAGGATCCCATGGAGGGCGGGGAAGCGAGCGGGACGAGGAAGTCGATTGCCATCATCGGCGGAGGCGTCGCCGGTCTGTGCGCCGGCTGCTACGCCCAAATGAACGGCTACGAGGCCACGATCTACGAGCTGCACAGCCTTCCCGGCGGCGTCTGCACCGCGTGGAAGCGGAACGGCTACACCGTCGACAGCTGCATCCATTGGCTCCTCGGCTCCGGTCCCGCATCCGGATTCCACAAGCTGTGGAAGGAAGTGGGGGCGCTCAAGGGACTCACGATCGTCGACCTCGACGAGTACATGCGCGTCGAGTGCAAAGGAAGTCCCGCCCTCATCTTCTACCGCGACGTCAACCGCTTCGAGCGACACCTGCTCGAGCTTGGCCCCGAGGACGGGAAGCGGATTCGGGAGCTGACGAGGGCCATCCGCAAGTGCACGCGGTTTGACATGCCCGTCGACAAGGCGCCCGAGCTGTACACGCTGTGGGACAAACTTGCGGAGGGCGCGCGCATGATGCCCCTCGGCCCGGCGTTCATGAAGTGGCGCAAGGTTACCGTCGCCGACTTCGCGAAGCGCCTGAAGAGTCCCGTGCTGCGCGATGCGTTTGGCGCCATGGTTGGGGAGGCGGCCGACTTCCCGATGCTCGGCCTGATCATGATGCTCGCGTGGCAAGAGATGAAGACGGCCGGGTATCCCCTCGGCGGCTCGCTTCCCTTCGTCCGCAACATCGAGAAGCGGTTCCTCGATCTGGGTGGGCAGATTCGATACTCGGCGCGAGTCGAGAAGATCCTTGTCGAAGGAGATCGCGCGGTCGGGGTGCGGCTGGCCGACGGAACCGAGCACCGCGCCGACGTCGTCATCTCCGCCGCCGACGGCCGCGCGACGATCTTCGACATGCTCGGGGGACGGTTCGCCGACGACGTTGTGCGCAAGCCCTACGAAGGCGGCATGACGCCCTACGCGCCGCTTCTCTATGTCGGCCTCGGCATCGCCGATCCTCTCGAAGGTCTTCCGCAGGTCGGCTCCGGCATCAGCTTCCCGCTCGACCCTTTCGTGGAGATCGATGGGAAGGTCCGGGACCGGCTGTCAATGATGGTCTACAACTTCGACCGCGCGCTCGCCCCAGCCGGGAAGACGACGGTCATCGTCTCGATCAGCGCCGACTACGACCGCTGGAAGGCGCTGCGCGAGGATCCTGCGCGCTACCGAGCCGAGAAGGAACTGGCGGCAGAGCGCGTCATCGACGCGCTTGAGCAACGACTCCCCGGGATTCGCGCCAAGGTCGAGATGCGCGACGTCGCAACGCCGGTCACGTGGGAGCGTTACACCGGCAACTGGCGCGGCAGCTACGAAGGCTGGCTGCCGACCGGGCAATCGCTCGGCAAAGGGATGTCGAAGACACTGCCCGGCCTAGACGGCTTCTACATGATCGGCCAGTGGACCACGCCCGGCGGCGGCCTCCCTCCCGCCGTGTCCTCAGGCCGGCACGTTGTCCAGATCCTGTGCAAGAAGGACGGCAAGCGTTTCGTCGCACTGGAGCCGTAGCGTCGTGACGATCAGCTGAGTCTAGGGCAATCCCCAGATGCGGATTGGGGAGTTCCCGGTTCGGGATTCGTAGCGACCGCTTCCGCTCGCAAGCTTCGTCCCGGCGGGCGAGAACGCGACGGCCCAGACGTCGTAGCCGGAACTCGAAAGTGTCGATACGGCCTCGCCCGTCGCGGGATTCCACAGGCCGAGTCTGCCGGCGGCCCCGGTCGTCGCGAGCAGGGTTCCGTCCGGCGACCACGACACGCCGCGCGCCCACGAGAGCGACACGCGGAAGCTCCGCACCTCGACCCTCTCCGCTGGGTCCCACAAGCGGACGTAGCCATCCTGCCCGGCGGTGGCGATCCGTCGGCCGTCGGGCGACCAAGCGACGCCGTTGATGTCGTTGCGGGCGTAGGTCGTGGCTCGGAGGACGGCGAGAGGCGCGCCGGTCGCTGCATCCCAGATCCGCAGCGCGAAGTCCAGGCCTCCCGACGCAAGCCGGGTGCCGTCCGGCGACCACGCGATGGCGATGACCTCGGTGGACAGCCCGCCCTCGACGTGTCCCGGCCACTCTGCGACGATGCGCAGATCGCTCGGATCGAGGAGCACGATCGCGCCATTCCCCTCGCCAAGGGCCAGGCGGGTCCCATCGGGCGACCATGCGATGCAGTTGTCACAGCCGGAGGGCCGAGCCAACTCTGCCAGCTTCTCGCCCGTGACGGCATCCCAGACGCGGATCATGCTGCCGCATTGCACGGTGACGACGCGCGTTCCATCGGGCGACCATGCGACGCCCCACCGACTGGACGTTCCCTCTTCCAGTGTGAGGAGCGAGGTTCCCGTCTGAGCATCCCAGATGTGGGCCGTTCCGTCCGAGCTCCCCGTCGCGATGCGCGATCCGTCTGGTGACCACGCGATGGAGTAGACGGCGCCGAGATGACCGGTGAGTTGCTGCAACTCGACTGCCCGCCCCGCTGTCTCGATGTCGATGGTCCCCTGGCCGAGTCCAAGCGCGACGCACAGACCGAGGAGAAGGGCGGCGACCGGAACCACCCCATTGGAGGGACGACGTGATCGAATCATAGCTCCGGTACCTCCTTGGCTACTGGTTTGCAGCGACAGGACGGGTTCGCCAGACATCGCCAAGGTTGCGCCCTGAGGAGTTGTTCCCAAGGCCAAAGTAGATGCCCGAGCCGAGGACGAAGCCGGTGGCCATGCTGCGTGCCGGCCCCGCGAATTCGCCGCGCTGGGTCCATGCGTCGCTCGCGGGATCGTACTCCCAGATGTCGCGAACGAGCGGCATCGGCTGCGCGTAGCGCAGGAGCCCGAACACGACGTAGCCTTTGCCTCCGGCCGAGAGGCCTATCGCATACGCCCGCGCCTCGCCGGGGAAGTCGGCCTTCCGCGCCCAGCTGTCGGACGTTGGGTCGTACTCCCAGATGTCCTGAGACATCCTGTCCGCCGTGCTTCCCGTCCCGAAGTAGGCCCTATCGCCAATCGCGAACGCTGCGGGCAGGAAGCGGCCGTTGCCAGGGCAGTCCGCCTTGCGCGTCCAGGCATCCGTCTCCTGGTCGTACTCCCAGATCTCGCTCAAGAGAGCGGTCGAGTAGCCGCCGAAAACGTAGGCCTTCCGCCCGATCGTGACCGCGACGCAGCCCGATCGCGCCGCGCCCGGAAAATCAGCCTTGCGTGTCCACGTGTTGGTCTGCGGATCGAACTGCCAGAACTCGGCGACCACGTCCGGAGTGATGTTGAGGTTTCCAAGGCAGATGTAGCCTACGCTTCCGATCGAGAAGCCGGCGCCCTCGATGATCGGCGTGCCGGGATAGTCGTGCATGCGCGTCCAGGTGTTGTCTGCGGCCGTGTACCGCCAGACCTCGCGATGGGGAACGCAGCTGTCGGGCATGCCCGACACCACGTAGGCCGCGTCCCCGATGGTGAAGACCTGCGCGCCGCGAACCGGGGCTCCCCCGAATCTCGCGACCTGCTGCCAGGCCCAAGGCTCCGGCTCGGGTAGCGGGGCCGCCGAGACAGACAAGGTCACACCAAGAGAGAAGAGGGCAAGCGCCGCGGCGATTGGACCCGTTGGGAAGTCTCTGGCCATCGAACCTCCTGATGCTCGCGAGGAGTGCCATAGACTTGAGCAATTTCCCATTCTACAGACCGTTGGGATGGCGCTCCACCAGCCGACGGCGTGATAGGAACGCGGACGAATCCGTTGAGGTCGGAGGCTTGTCGTCGCTCCCTTGTGACAGTGCAGTGACAGCGACCCGCAAGCTCGATCACCCAAGCGACGCAGGATGCGGAGCGAGCTGGTTGGGTTGACACGGGAGGGAGTAAAGGTGTAATAACACAGTGTGTTGTTACGAATGGCCTCGGCGTCCTCACTGGCAGAGCCCCATTGAACCAACCGCGGCCGAGATGGAACTCACAGAGCGACAGAGACTCGTTCGTGCTCGCCCGATCGAAGAGGAGTGACGATGACAACGCCGCGCAAGACGCCGCGGATCGAGTGGAGACTTCTGGCGAAGGTTCTGCGCCTCCTTCGCCCGCACCGAGGGTGGCTGGCGGCTGCCGTCACGTCGACTCTTGTCGTGACGGCTCTGGGCTTTGCGGGGCCGTACTTCGTTCGCGGGATTGCTGACTCTGCGATCGCCGGGAACCTTCACCTGCTCCTTGTTCTCGTGCTGGCTTCCCTCGCGGTCGCCTTGTTCGAGTCCGGGGCGGGGTACGTGAAGGCAGTTTCGATGGCAACGCTCTCGAGTTTGACCTTGCGCGATCTGCGCAACCGGATCACGTCGCACATCCAGACGCTGCCGATGGCGACGCTCGAGAAGTATCACTCTGGCGACCTCGTCTCCCGACTCAACAGCGACCTCGACTCGTGCGAGGCGGTCTTCCGAAGAGTGCCCGACTACCTCCATCAGCCACTCCAGCTCCTCGGCGGGCTGGCGTTCATGTTCGTTCTCAGTCCCAAGTTGACGCTCATCACGTGCGCGGCCATGCCGATTTCCGTCTTTGTGTTCGAGCGCGTGGTCCGCCCGATGCAGCAGCACTCGACCAAAGCGATGGAATCGCTCGCGGCGACGAATGCTGCCATGCAGGACGCGATCCGAGGCGCGCCGATCGTCCGCGCGTTCAATCTACAAGCCGTGCTCGGCGAGCGCTTCCACCGACATGCCAAGGAGCTCGAGCGACACGGGATGGAGGGGCGGAAGAAGGCCATCCTGTCCTGGATCCCGTTCCTGATGCTGCGCTACATCCCTCAGCTCATCGTCCCGCTCTACGGGGGATACCTCGCGTTCCGAGGCGAGATCTCGATCGGCACCTTGCTCGCGTTCGATTGGCTGATCTGGTTCGTCTTCATTCCGCTCGAGACTCTGCTTGCCTGGATCCGCGAGCTGCGAGAGACCAGCCCCGGCCTTGCGAGGTGCTACGAGATCTTCGATGCGCCGGCGGAGCGGCAGGGAGGAAGCTTGGTCCCGCGAGTCTCCAGCGACGGCGCCGTCGCGTTCGATTGCGTCCGATTCTCCTACGAGGGCGGGCGGGACGTGTTGGATGGACTAACCTTCCACGTTCCGGCCGGACGCACCGTTGCCCTGGTCGGCTCGAGCGGGTGTGGCAAGAGCACAGTGCTCAAGCTGCTGTGCGGCTTCTACGAGCCGAGGGAAGGGGAAGTCCGCCTCCTCGGACAAGCGATCTCGAAAGCGGACCTCTCCGCGGTGCGGGCGCGCGTCTCCCTGGTCGCGCAGGACACGCACCTCTTCCCGATCTCGATCGCCGACAACATCGCCATGGCCAAGGCGGGAGCGACGCGAGACGAGGTTGTGGCGGCGGCCAAGGCGGCGAACGCGCACGACTTCATCTCGGCTCTTCCGAAGGGATACGACACGCGCGCGGGCGAATTGGGCAATCGCCTGTCGGGCGGCGAAAGGCAACGGATCGGACTGGCGCGCGCCTTCCTCAAGGACGCGCCGATTCTGCTGCTTGACGAGCCGACCGCGTCGCTGGACACAGAGTCCGAAGCGCGCGTGCTTGAGGCCACTCGTCGGCTCGCTGAGGGAAGAACGACGCTTGTCGTCTCGCACAGGCTGTCCGCGTTGCGAGACGCGGACGAGATCCTGGTCCTTGCGGACGGGCAGGTCTGCGAGAGGGGAACGCACGCCGATCTCCTGCAAGCGGACACGCTGTATCGACGCTTCTACCAGGAACAGGCGGCCGGCGCCCAAGGCCCGGCACTTGCCGCGGAGGGGGTGTAGTCATGGAGCGATTCCGCGGCCGACCGTTCCTTCGCGTGCTCGCGCTCACGGGGCGCCTCTTTCCGCTTTACGCAACGGGCCTCCTGCTCTGGGGAAGCATCATCGCGTTCTGCTTCAACCTTGTGATGGCTCTCGTCTTCCAGGACGTCATGAACGCGTCGGCGGTCGGAGACTCCAGCCTGCTCGTGCGGGGCGTCGTCCTTGCGCTAGGCACGTTCTTCCTCGGAATGCCCCTTGCCTCTCTGGCCCAGTACTGCGACGCCTCTTCCATCTATCGCAGCAAGACGGTCGTGCGCGAGAGGCTGTTCGGAAAGATCGTGGACATGCCGATCTCGCGGCTCGAGAAGGGACACAGCGGCGACCTCATCTCCCGCTGCACCAACGATGCGGACGCAGCGTTCACGATGCTCAACCAGATGAGCGACTTCTCGGCTGCGCTGTTCATGGGAGGCATCGGTTTCGGGATCCTCTTCTCTCTCTCCTGGAAGGTGGGTCTGGCCGGACTTGCGATCGGACTGGTGCTGCTCGGCCTCAGCATCCCCGCGTCGAGAGTGCTGAAACGACGCAGCGAGGCCCTACAGGCTTCCCTCGGCACGATGACCGAACGCCTCTCGGATCTGCTTGCCGGCGTGGCTGTGACGAGGATGCTGGGTCGCGAGGATCGCGTGCACGCAGTCTACGCGGCTGCGTCCTCCGAGGCGGCCGCGCGAAAGATCGCGCACGCGCGGGCGCAAGCGGCGTTCGAGGCCGCACAGGGCCTCGTCGGGTGGGCGCAGTCGCTGGGATTCCTGACGCTCGCACTGCTCCTGTTCCGGGGCGGCGCGCTGATGGTGGGCGCGGTGTGGGCGGTGGTTCGAGTTCAGGGAAACGCCTCTTGGCTCTTCCAGTCGGTCGGTCAGTTCCTCACGTCAATCCAGAAGGGGCTGGCCGGCGGAGCGCGGGTCTTCCAGGTGCTCGACGAACCCCGCGAGGGGTCTCGGCGGCAGCCGTCTGGGAAGGTGCCTGAGCTCACGTCGCCCGTTCTCGCCATTCGCGACGTCTGCTTCCAGTACAGGGTGGATGGGACAACGAAGGAAGCACTCCGCGGTGTGAGCCTTTCGGCAGCGGAGGGGGAAGTCGTAGCGTTGGTGGGAGCAAGCGGAGGCGGCAAGTCGACCCTGGTGAAGCTCCTGCTCGGCCTGTACCCGGAATACACGGGGGAGATCTCCGTACGCGGCAAGGACCTGCGCGATTACGACCTGGCCGATGTGCGGGAGCTCATCGGCTACGTGCCCCAGGACGCGTACCTCTTCGATGGCACGATCGAGGAGAACATCGCCATGGGTCGCTCCGGCGCGACACATGAGGAGATCGTCCGAGCAGCGCGGGCCGCGCACGCGCACGAGTTCATCCTCGAGCAGCCGGAAGGTTACGCCACAAGGGTCGGCGAGCGGGGGGCGAAGCTGTCCGGCGGGCAACGACAGCGGATCGCCATCGCCCGCGCCCTCCTCAAGGATGCGCCGATCCTTCTCCTCGACGAGGCGACCTCCGCACTCGATGCGGAGTCAGAGCGCCTTGTTCAGGACGCCCTTGCGACGTTGATGAGAGGGCGCACGACACTTGCGGTGGCTCACCGACTGTCAACGATCCGGGACGCCGATCGGATCCTCGTGATGGAGGCGGGCCGCATTGTGGAGGAAGGGACGCACAGCGAACTGCTCGCTGCGAACGAGACCTACGCCTCGCTTCACGCGGCGCAGCGGATGACGCCGGTTGCCGTGCCCTGCGACTGAGAGAGCTCACGCTCTGCCGCAACCGTTGGTGCCGCAACTTCCATTGCGCCGTGCACCGCGTGCCGCCTGAAGACGTGGAGCCATCGCTCCCGGCGTCCCGATGCGACGCTACGGCGTCCAGAGCGCGAACAGGGCGCCGTTCGTCGGCTCGAGAGACCGTGCGGTCTCCGATGGCTGAGACCACTGGAAGTCGGCTCCGCTCGAGCTGATTGTTCCCGTGTCGAGGTCCGCGAGGTGCGTTCCGGGAATCACGAGGCGCTCGCTCGAGGCACGCACGGATCCGCCGGCGCCGTACGTGACGAAACGAACGACGAAGTCGTAGCCGGACTCGAGGATCTCGATCTTCCCGAGGTACCTCGCGCTCGTGATGTAGAGGAGAACCGTACCAGGAGCGAGACGAGCGCCGTCGATCGGCGCGGTGGAAGCGCTGTTGTAGCGGTCGAGGATGTCGGTGAAGCCCACACGATCGTAGGCCGACTGCGTGGCGGCCGTTGCGACGATGCGCGAGTCGAGCATGCCGAGTCCCCGAGTGGAGAGGGCGAAGGGCTTCGCTATGCCCTTGGCAAAGCCGCTGTGATAGGGCAGCTCCTGTGTGGCCGCGGCGCGTCGGGCGAAGTAGCTGTAGAACGCCATCGCCTCGCGGGAGAGAAGGCCGTCCGGCGAGACGATGATTGTCGCGACCCGGAACGCGTGGGCGCTGTGCGCTGCGTCCGGCACGCGCGACCCGACCTGCCGAACGATGTCTTGGATTGTCACGGTCTCAAGATGGCCAAGCCAAGTTCCGCCTCCGCAGAGGGCAAATAGCTCGGCGGACGTCGTGCCTCGCGGGAACACGACATGGCTTCCCACCTGATCCGCCGGCAGGAGCCCCATGAGGTAGAGGTCGAGATCAGTGAAGACGGAGGCGTCGTATCGCTCCGTCAGCCTTGCCCCTCCCGCGGTCGGAGTTACGATGCACGGGAACTGCAGCCCCTGACCGTACGCTGTTTCGGAGAACCCCATGATTCCGTTCGCCAGATCCGACAAGGGCCAGTGCGGGATCGCGTAGTTGAGCGGCGCGAACGAGAGGAAGTTGATCCACTGGTGCGCCAGCTCGTGCTGATACGCAGGCTCCGCCCCATCGAAGAAGAACTGGATCGGGAATACCGTGATTCCGAGGAGGCGCCCGGCGCTGCCACAGCGCGCCGTCTCGTCGAACGCCTCAACGCCGATGCCGCGCACGTCGTTCTTCACCCCGAAGTGGAAGCGGTTCCTGAAGAGGCTGGGGACAGAGATCAGATTGAGGAAGTCGAAGTCGTCGCCGAACAAGGCGTAGAAGCGCTGCGTGACCGCGAAGATGTCATAGTTCTCCGTCGTGACGAAACCTGGAACGACGAGATTGACCAGGTAGTCAGTCTGTTGCGCGTCGGGCGCGAGGTGCGTGACAGGGACGAGCGGGACCTCGCTCGTCAGAACGTCGGCAAAGACGTTGCTGCGGCTCGACAGCGTTGTACCGTCGTACACCTCGAGGTAGCCGACCTCGGCGCGCAGGACATCGTCTGGCTTGAGCAGGCCGACGATGTCCGGCGCGGTCAAGCTCACCGTGTAGATCCCGTCGCCGCGTGCGCGGTCTCCGGTGGCCCCGTCGTCACGCAGAGGTCGGTTGCTCGTCGACCCGTCACGCACGTTGAGCACAAGCACAACTCGCGTCGGGGAGCCTAGAATCCTAGCCTGGAAAAGGACGGGCCCGGCGTGCTGCGTGGGGATCACGGACGGGTCGAACGCGCAATAGACGAGTTCGGATGCACCGATAGCGAGCGCTCCTCCGAGCAAGCTCACGCCGAAACCGGCAACGCACGCCAACACTATGCTTCGCCTCATGCCTCCTCCCTTCCCAGTGCCCGCAGAGTAGTGGAAAGGCGCGCCAACGCCAACGCTGGCGCGATCGAGTCCTCCGGAGTGACGTCCGGAACGCGAGGTCAGCCTGTACAATGCCCGCAAACCCATCACCTGACATCCAAGGAGCGTGGACGCATGGCCGACGAAACGACGAAAGAGGACGCGAAGAAGGTCGACGAGGGCAAGGACAAGAAGCGAAAGCTTCTCGGCATCGAGCCGATCGAAACCCACCATGAGCTCGTT
>Ga0315284_10002492_pt1 | contig 26330 bp, 60 predicted proteins | sample YL17G09_16_MG_FD_203696 | JGI IMG/M metagenome (GOLD analysis project Ga0315284, IMG submission 203696) | Sediment microbial communities from Yellowstone Lake, YNP, Wyoming, USA - YL17G09_16 | ecosystem: Environmental > Aquatic > Freshwater > Lake > Sediment | place: USA: Wyoming | collected...
GCACTGAGTAAGCTGAACTCCGCGAGCATGCACTCTCCGCTCTTGGACTGGCAGGGGTACTCCAGCCCGCAGTTGGGGCAAGGACAGTAAATCGTATCGTACGCCGGCATAGTCACTCTCCTCTCTCACCCATGGTGAGCAGCTGTTTGGTCAGATACGTTTTGATCTCGTCGTACGAAACTGGAGCGTAGAGCGGGTAGAAGTCATCCCCTCCATCCACCTTCTCCGCCCCCTTCTCCAACCTGTTTCTCCACGACCAGGCATCCACACCTACGTCCACTCTGGCCATCCTAGGCGAATACAGCCCCGGATCGTTGCTGTGCGAATGCCCATGGAACATCCAGGCTCCATGGTGTTTTCGATTCCACGAGGAAATGGGATAGTGAAATAGCGAGACGTGCTGCTTGCCGCCGGGCGCGTCTTCGTCTCTGATGTCGAGCTCCTTGTAATCGTACCTCTCAACAAAGCACCCAGCAAGATCGCTCCCATCCCGGATCCTGTCGTGGTTGCCGTGCAGCAGCACTTTGCGCCCGTTCAACCGGCTTACGAGCTCGACCAGGCGCACTTGTTGCCGCGAGGATCTTCCCCAACCGACATCGCCAATCAAGTAGACCAAGTCACCCTGTGAAACCGTCTTGTTCCAGTCCTCAACAACCCCCTCGTCATGAACGCCTATCGACGGAAACCACTCACCTCTGTCGGTGTATTTCAGGATGTTCGCATGCCCAAGATGTAAATCCGCTGTGAAGAAATCAGTCATCTTGCCTCCCGTCTATCGCCCGACTCAGGGCCTTCTCCGCATCGCAGGTGTACGACGTCATCCCCCAGCCCAGGCTGTTCTTCTTTTCGATCATCTTCTGCTCGATCGCGCTCTTGGGGTCCCGCCATGTCTTCTCCTCAAGCCTGTTATAGAGTTTTCGAAACTGTGCCACGCATGAATCGTTTGCGCAAACGAAGAACGGCATAGCTGCCCGCGTCTTATTCCTCTCACGGATAATCTTGCAAGCCTCCCTTCGTCCCCCCGTAAGCTCGATGCGGTCGTACCCCTCACCGTGAAAGAGCAACCAAGCCCGCCCACAGATTTCGCAGCACCAGCTCTGCACGCTACTGTACATCACGGGCGTGCACACAGCGGAGTACGCGCATTCTACACACGGGCGCTTCTGCAGCCCGTGCGACGCCCGCCGCTTCTTGTCCCTGCTTGCCCTGCTCATGGCGTTCTCCCGTTATCGTTCATAAGAACCCTCCTCTCTGGCGGTGCAAAGTAACGCAATGAGCAGCACCACAAGTAAAGCCACCACTGCCTTGCTGGTACGTTGCTATCGAACAACATCGAACGAGAGCGTTAGCGCGCTTAGCAGACCAAGGAATCCGACAACGATGCACAGCAGTTCGTAGACTCGGTGCCTCCTGTGCCAGTTGGTAGAATGAGATCTCAACAGCTCCGCAGTAGAGACACCTGATGAGCTCGATATGCACCACACGCTCGAGGGTCAAACAGACCGCAGATAGGCCGCAGCTACTGCACCTGCGTTCGCTCTTGCTGCTCATGGCGTTCTTCCCGTTACCGTTCCCAGCATACGGAACTTCGCCATGTCCATGCGTCGCTGCCTACACTTCTCTTTGGCGCAGACAAACGCCCTGTTCTTCTCATACACCCCTACAATATCGCAGTACTCCGCCAGCGCCTCGGCCTCTGCGTGTGTCCAATCCGTCATCACTCTCAAGATGACTGCGTTTCTGCGTATCCAACCATTCTTGCTGCACGTCTGCCTCACCTCCTCTCCCGGTCTCCCAAACCTGATCTGCCTCCCACCGCAGTTCGTGCAGCGCATGATGTCAATGCGCGTTACGCCAGTCAGCGCTAGGCAGATCGCGCCGATACGGCAGGTGGAACAACCTTCTTTATCGCTCCGTTGTTTGTTCACGTCGATACTCCTTTCTTACCACCCCACAGCTTCTTCAACCTCCTCCTCCCATATCTTTTCTTCCCTTTGTTCAGCGCCCGTGCCGGTCCCTCTGCCAGCTTGAACAGCGGCTCAGGCGCTTTCTCTCGCGCCCTCTCGAGCTCACGCTGTCGGTGTCGCGCCACCTGGCAAGCAGGGCTCGCACAGGTATACGGCGTCGTCCTGTCCCACATCCCCTGCTGCGCTTCGCGTTCTCTCTCAAGCGCGCGCAAATACTCCTGCACCCGTGCACAGCTTTCCTCCCGCCCATCGCTCAGCTCCAGATGTGGGGTGTGCTGAGAGACGCCAGGCACCGCCACCCACGCCTTCCCACAGAACTGGCACTTGATGGCATAGAGCCTCTCGAGTGGCAGGCACATGGCCGAGATCTCACACGCCCGGCAGGGCGCGCGCATTGTTTTTCGTCGCTCACGCTTTCGCTTCTGCCTTGTTGTGCTGCTCATGATCGCCACCACTCCCTCTCTACCACTACAGATCTGACCTCCCCCATCCGCTTCTTCTCGATGGCCTCCTTGAATGCAATAACCCACGGGCAAGTCTTGTATCCTCGGGCAAACCGAAGCCACGTTTCCTTCCCGTCGAACGAGATCCAGATCTTCCCTCTGTCACCGCTGTTGTGCGTCCTCCTCAAGTAAACCCGCTGTGGCAGGCACATTGCCGACCAGCGGCAGCGGGGACAGACTTTGTGGTCAAAGCGCAACACACTCACCTCCTTCTTTCATCCATCCTTCTTTTCTTGTCTTCCATTTCTTTTCTGTACCTCTCAAGCAAAGTCTTCGCACCTGGACAACTACTTGGTCCTCTGAATAGTCGTAGTGACCCCTCGCGCAGCGTGACCCACAGCTCGGGTCGAAGATCGTCGATCGCTCTTGCCTCAACCCATATCTCGAACCCGGCGACGCCGATACAGACCGCCGAGTAAGGGCAGGTCACGCAGTCTCGCCGCGATCTCACTATTTTTGCTATCCTTACTTCTTCCATTCCTCCCTCGCTTTCCTCTGCCAGCGGTCCACCCGGTCTGACATGCGTTCCTCCACACACTCATCACTGTCGCAAGCGACCGTGTCACTGAAAAACGAAATTTCCCCATCGTTGCGCTCACAGCGATCCCGCAGCGCAATGATCTCGCCAGGTGTCCAATGTGAAAACCATCTGGAGTGTGCCCAGTACAGCCCCGGTGGCGCCGCTGTCGTTCCCCTCAGCATGGCAACGCGAATACGGTGACAATACGGGCACTCCAGTATTTGAATCTTGCCTGGCCACGTCAAGCAAATCGCAGATAGCCGGCAGCGCCCGCAGTGCTTGCTCTTTGTCATCACAGTCCTCGCCTCTTCTTCGACTCATAGTAGTTGGTGATGTTTTCGTTGATCGCCCGTTCCCGCGCATGCGCCATGCACGGCCCGGCGTCGCAAGTCATACAAGGATCCGCCTGTATCTGCTTCATCCTTGGGCACTGCTCTCTAGGCCACCGGCGTAGCTTGCCGTCGTCATGCACTTCATGCACCACAGTTCCCGCCGTAAGCATGCGCGACGCAATCGGGTTATCCGGTGAAGCTGCCCAGGTCTCACGGACATGAATGGCCGCCTCCCCACAGTAATGACACGCCCTGATGACGATCTTGTGCACCTCATGCGTATACTCGGTCCAGCTCTCGGTCAAACAAAACGCACTGAACGGACACGTCGAACAGGCAGCGTGGACATTAGTCATTTCTTCCATCCCCCCTCCTCTTCCTCTCTTCCCGCCGCGCATCGCCAGCGATGTCTGGCGGCGCGACACTCTTTCTCGTTGCAGGTATACTGTGGGTTATTCTTGGTCTTCAGGTATAGAGGGCAATCTGGTGGAACTCGGATCTTCCCCCGTCGCACAGGATCATTCTCAAGCCACCAACATAAATCCACACAAACCTTGCCACAGTAGTGACAGCCGGTGATCATGAAATACGTTGCTACGTCCGTGTACACACAGAGCGTGCTGAGCGAACACTGCGCACATGGCGATAAAGTAGACATACGCGCCTCCTCTTCCACTGCTACTTACTAAAACAAAAACTCTATCTAAAAGCAAAAACAAAAGTGGCAGCAGGACGACCCTGCTGCCACTTACTCACTCAATGCTCAACTACTTTACTTCACCAAGCACTCCTTCACGAGCTGGAGTGCCATCTCCGTCGTTATCCCTTTCCCCGTCTTCGCGATGAACCCGCCAGGGTGCGCGAATATGATATTCGCACGCCCCGTCAGCTTAGCGAAGTTCACTCTGGGGTCATCGTTGAATCGATACAGCGCCAGCCCCTCACCGCGGTCATCCAGCGAGATCGAGAACGCATACTCGATCCCTTCGGAGGCTTTGGAATCGCGGAGCATCTGTAGCCCCGTCGTGTCCTTCGACAGGTACACGATACCTTTCACACCGTCGACATCGACGATGTCGGCGTTGTCTCGCAGCTTCGTTATGGCCGCTTGCTGCTTGTCCAGGTACTCGATCGTGTTGCCTCCGACACCAGCGAGAAACTGCCGCAGGTCTGCAGGCAGTGCGCCGTCACCCTCACTCGTCGCACTTTCGATCATGGCTTTGATAGCCCCTTCGACGGGCCCGAGCAGCCCGAAGGGAAATCCCCTGAGCCCCTCTTTCTTGGCCCACTCGTACGGTCCGCGGTCATCGATGAACTCCATGACCTTGAACCACTGCGTGAACGCCCGCAGCTGGCGGAGCCGCTCAGGGTACTTAGCCTGCAGATACAGGGTCAGCGCGCAGATCGGCGGATTGTTGACCACTCCGAGGTGGTGGTCGTAATTGTTCAACAGCGGCGCGTGCTGCCCGCCGACATCCATCACTAGCACGCTCATGTCATCCATTTCTTCCACCGTCGGATCCCGCCTGAACACCGGCAAAGGGTTCAGTATCGCGCCTAACCCCTCGCCCCTCTCGAGGTTGAGCGCGAGCGCGATGCACATAATGTCGTCCGTGTGCACCTGCCCGCCATGGACAATGATCTTCTTGATTTTGGTTTTGAGTTTCATGTTCTCTCCAGTAGTTAGTTAGATGGTTACTAAAAGACCGGCTTGCGCCGGTCAGCTTTCATGCCTACTTCGCCTTCTTGACGCTCTTGAGCACGCGGTCGACGTGGTCGGCCGCACCCTCGAGCGCGTTCACGGTCTCCTCGGCCACTAGCGCTCCGCTCACGCGAGGATCGGGCAGCGCCGACCCGTCTTCGCGCGTGCAGCCGAGCTTCGCGACGATCGCTGCCAACACCTCGTCTTTGTCTGTGTCGTGCTTCTGGATGGTGACGTACGTCGCCATCACAGCCACGTACATGTCCGCGAGCCCTTCGGCGATCCTCTTCTGCATCGGCGGCTTGATGCGCGTCTTCGCCAGCACCCCTACGACATGCTCGTTGATGAACTTGAAGGCGTCCTTCTTGTCAGCGGGGGTGAGCCGCAGCTCGCGCCGCAGTGCCAGCAGTTTGCGCCGCTGGGCGGTTGTCTGCTTATTGCTTTCGTTTTGGGTTTTCTTGTTCATTGAAAGTTTCTCCTCCGCCCTTGTTGTTTCCCCGGGCGAATGGGGTTGATGAGATGAGACTTTCATCTCACCTTCTTATACCCGATTTCACCCCTGTTTTTATGATGGAAACTAAAAAAACGGGCAAGCAATGTGCCTGCCCGTTTAGTGTACGTCTCTACTTCTCTTACTGTCGCTTCTCACCCAGCTTGCCGTTGCCTCCACCGTTGTCCACTCCGGTCGTGAGCAGCTTGTCGGCCAGCTTCTCCATCGGAGTTCCAGCGAACACGTGGCGCAGCGCATCCGACACGCTGTCGCCGCCAATCACCCGCTGGATGGACCACGATTCAGCAACACGGCTGAGCATGTCCTTGTTGCCCAGCTCGGTGAGCGCAGCCGAGAACCCAGGCACTGCCGCATTGAAGCGCGCGACAGTCGCCTCGGTCTCGCTCTTGATTTCGTCCATCTTGAGAGCGAGCGTCGAGCCCATGAGCTGCAGCTTCTGCTCCTCGCGACGCTTGGTCCGCGCCATGTCGGCATCGTGTTCGATGTCCTTCACGGCCTGCATCTCGACCGACTTCTTCTTCTCTTCCTCGAGCTCCTGGATCTTGTTGCCAACCTGGATGAGCACGAGCTCGAGCTGCTTGAGGGCCAGCTTCTCCTGCAGGTCGATGACCTTGGTCTGGGTCTCGTGCGCGGTCTTCTGCAGCTCCTGCTCGATGCCCTGCTTCTGCTTGAAGACCTCGAGCTGCCGGTTGGCGTTCGAGAGATCGATGTTGCTCTTGACCACATCCATCTGAGCGCTGTCGAGTAGCACCCGGATCTTCTCATCACCGATGCCGATCGTGAGGATGTCCACGTCCATGACGTGCATGCCATTCTCCGCGAACAGCATCCCCGTCCGCTTCCCGTCGGCTGCCTTGCCGAGCACGCAGTCCCTGATCAGGTCCGCATGATTGGCGTACAGCTCTTCGATCTTCACCTTCTTCATGGCGCCTTTCAGTACCGACCTGCAGTGGTCCGTCAGGAACTTCACGTAGTTCTCGACGTTGAACCACTTGTTGGCATCCCCTTCGAAGTTCACGAGGTAGGACACCTTGAGCCCAACCCGCACGTGGTCCGAGGTCTCGACCTCAACCACGTCCGTGACCTTGTTGTTGGCCACGCGCAGGTAGACCGTCGACAGCAGGCTGTCGGTCGTCTTGGGCTTACCCGTGCTAAGCTCCAGCGTCTCGAGCGTCTCGTCGTAGTCCAGCAGGATCGTCGTCGGTCCCTGCTCGACCCTTCTCTTCCCGCTCTTGCTCGTGACCATCACGGCGTAGCCGACCCAGACATCGACGCTGGGCACACCCTGGAATTTCGTATCCAGGGTGATGCTGCGAGGCTGCGTGTACGTCGACGCCCGCGAGAACTCCTCGGCGACCAGCGACTGGTCACTGGAGACCATCGACGATTCCATCAACGCCGCAGAGTTGCTGGCGGCGTAGGACATCACCGCGCTCTTGGTCGGTCCGCCGCCTGTGCGGCGCTGCCCGCCACCCACACTGCGACTGTAGTCGCCTTCGGAGATTGCCCCCGCCCGCGTTGTGGGCACGTTCGAGAGCATGGCCTTCAGACCCTGGTTGTACGCCAGGGCGTCGGCGTTGCCCGGGTACCAGAGCATCGCCTGCTTCTCCGACAGCATCCTGCGCACCACGACCTGGTGCCGAGGATCGGGCAGGAGCATCGCGGGCCCCCTGGCCGTCTGGATCTGGCCGTTCATGCGGTCCATCACGTAGCGTCCCTCACCCGAGGGCACCGCCGTCGCGAAGTGCTTGGCCCGACCATCGTACTTGATGGCCGAGTGCTCCTCGCGGGGGAAGTAGATCGCGGTCTCCTTCCCGGTGATGAACAGTTCGTCGCCTGCCTTGTGCGCGCCACTCTCATCGGTGTAGTCGGCGATGACCTTGATGTGCAATCCCTGAATCTCGTTCAGCTCGATCGCACGGAACTTCTTGGTGAGCTCGCCCTTGTCGCTCTTGCTCTCGACGAACTCCTCAGTCGGAGTCGGGAACACCACCTGGGGCCCCCGCTCGAACCTTTTCCTGCCACCCTCATCGATCAAGATGGCGTATTCGAGCCGCTCAAGCGTGAGCGCGTCTCGAACGTAGGTGTGCTTGCCAGCCGCATCACCCGTTTCGGCCACGACGGTTATGCCCGTCGGTGGCACGTAGAACGAAACCTCCGTGCCCCGGATGATGATCAACCGCCCCACGGACAGGTCGGCGGGCATCGGGATGGCCTTGGCGGTGTCCTTCTCGGTCACCACCCTGCCCGTCTCGCCCGCCAGCTTGACGACGGCCTTACCCCAGTTGGCCTTGGCCTCGTCCTCGTTGTACACCCGGACCAGCAGGTACTGGTTCGAGTGCAGGTGATGCCCGCGGACGATCTCCGCGGTCTGCCCAGGCCAGAGGGCGAAGTTCGCCGGCCCGGGGATGATGATCTTGCGGCCAACCTCAAGGTCAGCACTGGGCTGCGCGGTCCCATCTTCGGGATGCTTGTTCCTCTCGGCGGGGTTCAGCAGCATCACGTAGTAGCCTTCGACGGCCACCGGACACCGGCACATCGCCTCTTCCAACGCGCACGGGGTAAACGTTCCCCGCTTCGCGTCGTAACGAATCGGAATCTCTTGCGCCGTGGGGTTGATGACCGTCGGACCTACGTACGTCTTCAGGGTACCCTTGGTGGTATCCTGCATGTAGGCGTACGAGCCCGGGGGCAGTACGAGGTCCCGCTTATCGCGCACATCGCGACTTCTCTCACCGCGTTCTTCCATTGGCATCGCTCGCTCCTCCTGTTCGCTGTTTGGGAAAAGTAAAATAGATAGGACTTACACCTATTCTTTTACCACGTAAACGTGTCTATTTCGAAAGCTGAGGCAGGCTAAAAAGCGCCTCCGGCGGCGCTTGTCGTAGTAAGCTCCTCTACTACTTGCACTCCGGGCAGAGCACCCGGACCTCGTCATGGTGGTGGATCCCACCACGACGCTTCAGCTCCCAGAACACGGGGCCCTGCAACCGCACCACGGGTCGGCCCTCACCCCCGCGCCACATTACGATGCTGCTAAGCTTCCCGCACTTTGTGCAGGCGATCTCCAATACTCCGAATCCAACTTCTTGCACTTTCTCTTTCTTCGCTTTGACTTTGGCCATGGGTTTCTCCTTTAGAGTGGGTTAGCGTGACGGAATCAGCCGGAATTACATCCGTCACACTTTCTTGTACCACAGCCACCCCCACTTCTTCTGGATAGCCCGCCAGCACTCGCTGTGCGATGTCGTAGACCAGAACGGCAAACCCTTTGCGTTTCATGGCATCGGCGATGAACGCGGCCTGGTCCTCCAGGTTGTCGATCCGCGCGCCAGCACAGTACCAGCCATCCACATCGTTATGGTGCAGCTCGGCCTGACTGGGCCCGCGCCACCCGCCATGGCACTTCTGGTACCAGCGCATGTGCAGCTTGCCGCGCATGTGCGAGATCAGCGCGTAGATGGTAGTCTGCCCTGTCTTGGGGTCACGCGCCAGCTTGCGCAGCGTCTCGCGATCCTGTTTCCACTGAGTCGACTTCATGGCTCTCTCCTAAGAGTTGGAACCGCTTCAGGTAGCGGCGAACCATTCGCCGTTCGGTAAGCGGTTCGATTCCGATAGACATCAACGCACCCAGGTAAGGCGCGTCAGGCTCGTGAAACGCAGTATGCGAGATTCCATCCCAGGTCAGCTCTTTCTCAAGCTGCTGTAGCTGCTCAAGAGACCCGGTCAGGATGACAACGTGTGTGTTGTGAGAGACGCCTCGCGCTGAGAGCGCAGAAGCATGGGCGATCATGGCAGCTTGGATGCCGTAAGGCAGGTCGTTGCGGGTGACGATAAAGTGAGTGCTAATGGCAATGAGTCATCATACCTCCAGAGTAAGCCTTGTCTCGAGAGTCGTCAAGGGCTATAATTTCAGTGCGCGATAACCCTTCGGGAGAAAAACGAAAATGGATAAACTGGCGTACCAATCCGGCGTTGACTTCGCACTCGATGAGTTTCTGAAACTGGCGGGGCCTGGCAGTTGGGAATCGCAGATGGACGCGCTTCACGGTGCTGACGCGGCAATGAACCCGTACTACGCGAAGGCACACCCGAACGTGAGACCGCGAGCGCAGGCACCCGTAGCACAGCCCGCAGCGCAACCTCTGTCTGCGCCCAACTACAGTACCATCGCTGACCGGGCTATTCAGCAAGAGTCCGTGGAGAAAAGTCCCTGGAACAAGAAAGCTCCGGCGGCGCCTCGCCGGCAAGTCGCACATGCGGCGCCAGCAGCACCAGCACCAGCACCGCAGCAACAGGCAGCGCCCGCACCAGCGCCTGCGCCTCAACAGCAGGCCGCTCCCCGGCGTGCACCCCAGCAACAGCAGCCAGCAACCGCACCCCGGCACGCTGCCCCGCAACGTAGACAGCCTGCCCCCGCACCGGCGCAGCAAGCAGCACCCGCCCAGCCCTGGTACATGAGCATGCCAGGTATGCAGTACGCTGCACGACCTGCCACGAGTTCGCTAGCGCATGCAGGTCCCGGCAATGCCGCGCAACCCTTGGCTGCCCATCCAAACATGCAGCAGCAAGCCGCGGCTGGTCAGACTTGGCCCGGTGCACGTATGCCAGCTAGGGGGCGTGCACAGCCTGCCCCGCGCGCACCTCAGCCGCAGGGGGCATCGATATGGAATGACTTTGCCAAACCGATGGCGCAGAGTCTCGGCCAAACTGGCAGTGACATGTGGAAGGGCCGAGGGCTTGGCCCGACTTTCGGCAGAGCTTACAACGCGCTCAACCCATCACCGCCAGCGCAGGCAGCACAGCAGAGCCCGCCACCGCACCCCTCGTATTTGAGAGACATGCCGTACGCTGATTTTTAGGTATGGTAAAAGAAAACGCCCCCAGCAGGATTCGAACCCGCGTTCCTACCAGGTCATTACGCTGGTTGCTCAGCCTCTGAGCTATGGGGGCGTCTCTTTATGCCTCTCCCTTCATGTAGTCGGGCCGGACGTACTTCTCAAGTAACTTCTTTGCCCGGCGCAGCTCTTGTTTCGCATCTCCGAACTTGTGCATCCAGAGCCCGCCACCCATCCCGCTCGAGTCGATCTTCACGGCGCGCTTGCCGATGATCGCAACGACGGCCTCGAGAGCGCTGGTCACGCGGTCAAGCGTGTTGAGCAGCAGCCCAATCTTCTTGAGCTCGCCGTCAGTGAACTCGATGCGGCAGTGCGAGCAGTACATGGCGTTGTGAAGGCTGACGACGAGCTCTTCTTTTTTGCCTTCTAGGCAACAGTAGGGGCAGAGCATTGCGTTCTACTCCCACACAGACTTACGAAGCCCTGGCATAATGCGCTTACCGCATTTATTGGGCACGCGTCTGGCGTTTTCAAAGTCTGTTCGCGTGTGACAGCCGCGACGTCTACTTTGAATATGACTTGCCACGATAGGTCATCCGCGAATCCGGCCAAGTGGCACGGGAAGTAGTGCTCGCCGTCCTTGACCCAACCAGTGTGACTCAGTCGGTCGCACTTCCAGCAGTCAGTCATCATGGTACTCCTCCTTCTTGTTTCTCATCGAACATCTCGCATTCGCTTACGTGACACAGCACGCTGCGCCTGCCGTTGTTCGCCGGATCGGGTTCCGTCCACAGCGTCGCCCACTCCCTGCAATCATTATCGTCACAGAGAAAGCAGTAGGCTTCGTAGCTCTTCTCTTCGGGTTGGATCTGGGCTTTCAGCCTGTTGGACTCGCCAACGAATCCCGACGAAGCTGAAAGCCAGACCCAGTCACCCTCTTTGCGTCGTTTGCTCATAGCAGCGCTGGCGGCTTCTTCCCGCAGTCAAACTCGGTCTCGAGGTTGGGTGTCCACTCCATCAGCAGGTTCCAGCAGCGCATGGCCGTCGCACCACGCGCACGATCCGTGGTGTAGTTCCCGTTGCACGTCTCCTTGGTCATGACCGGCGCCTTGCAGGTCTTTGTCCAGGCTTCGATTCGCTCGCAGAGCTGCTGGCACTCTGGCGGCGTTGAATAGCAAGCGCAGCCACAAGCTGCCACGATGACTAACAGGACTAAGAGCTTCACTTCTTCTCCTCCTTCGCTGCGGCTTCGGGTGGAAATTCTTTCAGGTACGCTTCGTGCGTGGCCTTGAACCGCTCGATCTGGTCTTCACGTGTGAAGACCGGGCGCACGGAACCCTTGGTCTTGCCCTCGATGACGCGGCCCCAGCTCGGATTCGGAAAGAAGTGAAGCGCATGGTTGAGGAGTACGGCGCGAAGCGTTTCTCCCTGCCCCGTACCGTTATAGAGCTTCCCGTCTTCCGCGGTGATGAACGCTACCCAGATACCCTCAACTTCACCGTTCTTGTCGACTAGGTTGACCTTCGATGCGAGCTTATCCAGATCGGCAGCTTCGGACTCCGCTCTCGTGATGAACCCCCGTTTGAAAATGGCCACGGGGTCCAGCGCCGGATCGACCCGCTTTGGCATCGGGAAGTTTTGCTGACCCTGGTTCTTGGTTTTCGTCGTCTTTGATTTTGTCGTCATCGCTTCTTTCCTTTCTTCGTCTTCTTAGTTTCTTTCTTCTTATCTCCGTACGGCCCCAGGATCTCTACTGCCGATCCCGACCAGTGCCCGACATCTCCCTTCTTCGACCAGCCGACGATGTCCCAGGGATCGTCCTGGTCCAGGATGACAGTGTACTCATGCCCCTCGGCATGCAGTAGTCTCCCCCTGACTTTACGGTGCATGCCGTTGTACTTCTTCTTACTCTTGGTAAGCGCGCCACCGCGCGTGACGATGACGTGTGGCTTGGGACCCACGACCGAAGACTCCGTGGTCATGAGAACGACCTCACCCTCCCTGTCGCCGAGGATCATCCCACGGCTTGCGGCGTATTCGACGATGCCCTCCCAAGCATCTTTAGCTGCCCTGAATCCCTCCTTCTTGTAGTCCACTTCGACCACGAACTTGAACCGCACTTACCCACCTCCCTCTGCTATCCCTTGATTGTTTGCTGGCTTCTTCTCGCATCACCTGCCGGCTGGTCTCCGTCCACGGCGCTTGCTCCTGGTGCGAATACGGCAGCTGCAGCGGCACTGGCGGCGCCACGTAGTCGAAGTCCTCTTCGGCGCAAGCGATCGGCTTGTTGATCATGCCGAGCCTGACCTCCCAGAACGTGTAGCTTTTCTCGGCTTTGAAGCACCGACCGTCTTCGCCGAGATCCTCGCGCATGCCCTCGACCAGGCGGCAGCAGCCTACGATCTGGCCCCAGCTTGGATTGTGCAGCGCCGTATGCCCAATCAAGCGGTGATAGTATCGCCACTCATAATCAGCGCCAACCGAACGATAGATAGCCTCTCGCTTGTGCCGCACGAACACCCAGTCGCCGATCTTGTACTTGCACTTCTTCACGTGACGACCTCGTCTGGCAGTTCGTGCTCGGCGATGATGTCGTAGAGGTGCTTGCGCGCGGTGTCTAGCGCCTCATCCGGCGTGCTGTACTTCTTGTTGGGGTCTCCGTGCTTCAGCTCGCTGCGCAGCCAGTTCCTGAACTCGTTGATCACGCCGAACGCGTCGGCCGCGTAGAACATCTGCTTCTGCTCGTACGGGTCGGTTGAGAGAAATACGATTGCACGTCCTTGCGCAGTGAGCGCCTTGACGACCCCTGCCGCGGCGTCGTCGCCGACACGCATGATCAGCGTGTCGTCTTTAGGCAGCGGCGTCTTACGCTTCGCTTTCGCCTTCACCTCCGCCTTCGCTTTCGCTTTCATCCTTGCCCGCCTTTCTCCTGCCATGCTGTAAGGATTTTCAGCAACAACGTCGTAGGCCCGCCACCTTTCTTGGTACCATCAGGATTGTGGCGCAGCTCCGTGCCTCCAATGAGCCGGTGGGGTTCTTGGTAAACACGCCAATCCCAGAGGCACTCGCCAGTCTCGAGCTTGGCCGTAGTCGACGCGGAAACATGTGCCACGACAACTCCGTCCATTTTGATTTCGTCTACAAAGATCATGTCGCCTCCTATAGTTTCGGCCGGTCAAGCTGCGCAATTGCCCTCTTTAGCCCTTCGAGGTGCAGGTCACAGAGATCGTCTCTGATCCAGCCGTTGGGCCAGTTTTCGGCATCGCCGAAGAACTCATCTCCATTAGTGCTAAGCCACTCGTACCACTCGAATTCGTTGTGCAGATAATCCGTGCCGCCGGCCTCGTCGAACTTCTCGAATCGCTCGTCGGCATCGCTGTCGGTGCCATTCTCATCTTTGACCTGGTCTTTGAAATTGTCGACTACCCGCGTTTTCAGGGCGTCGTAGTCCCAGCGCTTGAACTCCTTACCCACTGGGCTGGCCCTGCACTTCGAGTGGAAGTAGCCGATGTCACACTGCGAGATCCACTTCAGGGTAACCGCCTCGTTCCACTGATAGGCCGCCTCGTGCATGTCGCCGTAGACCAGCAGGGTCCCGCCAGCCCTGACGTAGGCGATCGAATGGAACCCCGAGTTGGGGTTCTTCCACTTCAGCCACTCGATCGTCACTAGCCTCCCCTCTAGCTTTTCGTACTCGACCTCGTGGTTCTTGAAGATCTCGTCGGCGTAGGCCGAGGTCACGGGTTCAATGTCCATCATCATGTCTCCTCTCCAAGATAGCTTTCAACTCCAGCACGCCCCTCTTCCAGCTCTCGACGTCGCAGGCCATGCCCATGTGGCCCGTGCTGTGCCCTGCTTCGATCGCGAGTTCTTTTTCGATCTCGTCGATGACCTGCTCAAGCTGCGGGTCTGTCAGTGCCTGGTTATAAGTCTGGACGAGTTCCCAGGCCAGCGAGGTCATATACGTCCGGCGCCCCATCGAGTAGCGCACGGTCGAGATCAGCAGGACCCACAGGTCAACTGCGGCAACGGCAAGCTTGTTACCGTCGAAGATGCTACCGACGTCGGCAGCGGTAGCGGAGCTTTCTTTCTTCATAGCTTCTCCTTTTCTCTGATTGCGTCGAGCAGCGCCCGGCGCTCCTGCTCGACCTTGTCCAAGTCGATGCCGAAGAACCTGGCGAGTAGTTGTTGGATGTCTGGGTGACAGGGAATGAGTCTGTCTTCCATTTCTCCCGTGCCCCACTGTGCCAGGACGTACTCCTGCTCGTTGAGAAGCCAGTCCATGAACTCGCCGATGACCTGGCTCTTGTCGGAAGCCCGTGCGAGCATCTCGCACTCGGGGCAGGCGGGGGAAGCTTTGTTAGCGTTGGGCATGCTCCGCCTCCTCCTTGGTAAACCACTCATCCAGCTTCTTGAGCACATCCATGGTCCGGGTAAGGCTCCCCAAAACTGGACTCGCCGTGACGTTCTTCAGGAATGGGTACCAGGTCTCCAGTTCCTGGATGCTAGTTTTCACATCGTGATGAAGAACAACAGGCGCATTCAGAATGCGGCGCATCGCGCACCCCGACAACTCCTTGATGCTGTTTTCCAGGTTCCGCATCTCGTGCGAAACATCTTTCAGACCCGCGAGAAGGTCAACGGGGTCGGCAAGTTTAGCAGCCGCTTCCTTCGAGGGCCGCGCGATAAGCAAGCCACCCTTGATTTCCCAGGGGAGCCCGCACTTATCGCAGACGGCTGTTATGCCGTCTTCTTGCGTGCGCAGCATCCCGCCACACGAGCAGTCGCTGCCCGCGGGCATGACAAACTTGGTCATGCGTCCTCCAGCGGACACGAGGGTGGAATCCCCCAGTCCGCGTCCATGGGTTGGTTCCTCTTGTAGACCACCACGTGGTCTCCTGTTGCCTGGCGAGAACGGAACATCATTGCACAACCCTCTATGATGACGGGCACGCCAGGCCCGAAGTCCTGAACAGCCTTCCGGATGGCGATGTCCAAATCCTCCCGGGCGGCAAGAGCTGCATCGGTGACCGTCATAGACCGTATACACATGTACGGGCACTGGTGGCACCACTCGATGTTACTAGGTAATTTTACTGACTTCATGTTTTCTCCTCCTCTAAAATGACGTCAGTCTCGCCAGCCTTGTCCAGCATGCCCCACAGCGCCTGCCACTCCCCATGGAGCATGACCAGCTGACCACAGTTGGCCAGGTGAGCTTTGTCGGGGCCCGCGAAGACCGTCACCTTCACGTGGTTGACGTTAGAGTGGAACCTGAACTTGAGGGTCATGGTTTCTCCTTGAGTTTCTCGAGCGCACGCAGCAACGCCGCGTACATCACCTTGGCCAAACCAATCGCCTCGATCGGCGGGTCGTCCTTCCCATTTGCCTCATGGAGGAACGGGAGCGCTTGAAACGTACCTCCGCTGTTCGCGTGGTCCAACACCGTTTTCACCCACGAGTCGAAGTTGTGTCGGCGCTGCCGAAGCGCATCAGCGATGGCCACTTGGGCTTGTTCAAGATCTTCCATGCTGGCCACGTCAAGCACGGCTGATGTTAGTCTTAGAGCGGTCATGTGCCCTCCTTTCAGGTGGCGTCGTCCCAGCTTTCCTGGGTGCCACCGCTTCTTGGTTTTCGTTTACTTCGCCGCGGCGCCCGCCCCGCGTGCAGGACCTGCGTGAGCTTAGTACGCAAGTCTTCGGCACAGCGCCTGCAGAGCTCACGCTGGTAGCTGCGCCACTCGATGACTATGGCCAGCTTGATGGGCTGGCCGCAGTCGTCGCAGGTGCCGGTGACAGCGGTGCCAGTGAAGGCGCAGATCTTTTCACGGACGATAGCCATGGCGTCCTCAGGCGCTCAGTATCTGGCGCTCGATGCGTAGAAGCTTCGCCCGAACACGGTCAATATCTCCCATGGTCACACCGGGGACTTCACCAGCCCAGACCATGCGCCGCAACGACGCCAAGGAAAGCTTCGCCGTCCCTATGCGCTTCATGGCCTTGTAGAGGTTGTCGGCAGCCTCTTGCTGCGCTTTGGTTTTCTTTTTGGGCATTACCTCCTCCTTTTTGGGATGACATCTTCCTTCGCCTTCGTGGCAAGGTACTTCTTAGACAGCTTGTCCAACTCCGCCGCGGTTCCCTTGCCCACATGGCCGCCCAACCAGATCGTGTACTCCGACACGACGTCGGCAACGAGGTCGTCGAGGTGGAGGTAGCCGCGAGATGACGGCTGCACCGCTGCCCCCAGCTCCTTCTGCAACGGGGCATTCAAACACGCGGCAGTAAGCAAAGTGCGCATAGCCTGCAAAAGCAGGTCGAGCTTCTCTTCGTTGCTCATGGCTTCGGCTCCTTGTTCACCGGTAGCGCCCACTCTCCCGGCTGACCCTTGTCGTTGTAGTGGCGCAGCGCCCCGCACTGCTCGCACCACTCGGTAGTAGGCTTGCGCACGCGGTCATACGCGACGGTCTGGTACAGCCTATGCCTGCACTCGGCCACGGGCCACTGGGTCATGTCTGGGTCGATGCCCATGGCCCTAATGAAGTTGCTCAGGCACGCCAGCACGGTGCGGGCGTCCTCTTTGCCCAACAGGTTGTACAAGAACGACTCGGAGAAGAACGGTGCCTTCTCGTCGTCTTTCTCGTAGTATTCGTTATTCGTGCTCTTCTTGAAAACTCCTCTGTAGTCGCCTTCGAGCACGAACCCGAAGAGCTTCTTCAGGCTTTCTTTCAGCCCCAGATGGCAGTAGTGCGTCAACATGCCGCCGCATTGAGAGCAGCGGATTTCGAGGTGTTCGGTAGTCATCGTATCTCCGATATCCGCTTCAACCGCCAGAGCCTGCATTGCTCAACGGCGTGGCGGCGCTTGCTATACCTTGTGTAGCGTATGTTGGCAAAAATTCCGGGAACGCGGGCCCCAACTTCCTTGGCGGCCCATTTGCGAAAGGGCCACCAGCCCAACTTCTCGATCATGTAGAATATCAGACTATCCCCGTATGAAATCGCTTCGAGCATCTCTTCGGACTTTACAGCGTAGAACATGTTCATGGCGCACACCTGTCGCACGGTTCTTTTGCGAGCCGTTCACAGGCCGACTCCAGACAAGCAGCCAGCTTAGTTTCGGTCATACGTGCGACCATGAAGTTGATCATCAAGCGGTACCTGCGTATGAGCGCAAGAATCTCGTCTTGCTGCTGTTCTATCCGCTTTTTGTAGCTTTTGATTTCTTCTCGCGCCTGCCGCAGCCTCTCAACGGCGAGGCGCTTACCGACGGCGTCGTGCTTTTTCTTGGTCATAGTTTTCCTCTCTTCGAGCGGCACCGTACAATTACGGTGTCGCCTGTAACAGTTATGGCCTCCTGACTCCCGCCCACATCGGTATAAACGTGTGGGAGCGGGTTGGTCTGGCAATCAAACCAGGTCATAGCGTCCTGTTCCCCCTGACCCTCAAACCAGGCAGCAAGCTCTTTTGCCTGCTCCAGTGTGAGACCGTCTAATATCAGCTTGGCCATTCCCTATCCCTCCTATAGTTTCTTGCCCTGCTTGGCAGCCTTCAGGCTCTTCGCCAGGACAGCGAGCTGCTCGTGCATGGCGTGGATCTCGCCGGAGTGCTTCGCCCGCAGGGTATCCGGTTCCTTCTTCAGGTCGTTTACTTCCTGCCGCAGCCCCCGGACCGTAGCTTCGTGGGAATTTATCACTCCCTGAAGCTTCGACTTCTCCTCTTCCACCGTGCGGACCTTTTGCAGCAGGCCCGCGACCATGAACGCGAGCGCCTCGGGTATAGTGTCTGTGTGGTCCCCCAAGTTATAGGGAACCAACGTTGGTATTGGCATCAGCGGTAACATTGGTCACTCCTCGCGAACCAAGTCCCACTTGGCTCGCTTGAACATGTATTCGTTATCTGCTTTGCGCACGAAGTACCGCCCCCTGTACGTGTGACTATTCCACCAGGAGGCCAGGAGGCGGGCGTCGCGCTTGGTGACGTTGGCGAACCAGATCATTCTGGCGCCTCTTTGAGCACATAGGTTACCCACGCCCGGACTTTCACTCGGTCACCCTTCTTACCGAAGCACTTATTGGCGTCCAGGTTGCGCGCGTGACCGAAGTAGTAACCCTTCGGGGCTCGCCGCTTCGCATGGAAGGCCACGCTGCGCCAGGGGCAGCGGATGACCTTTTCTTTTTCGATTGGCTTTTCGGTCATGGCTTCCTCGCCTTCTCCAATTGCAGAATACTAGCCGCCAACCTCTGGTCCACCCACTCTTTAGTAGGTGGGTCATCGCCCCTGTCACCGGTGTCAGCGAGTACAGCAATACCGGACATAGCCGTCCCCGCACCAGTGACCTGCAGGTCCTGGTTGAAGTCGACATCACGCATGCCGATCTTCAAGTTGAACCCCATGCCGTTCTCAGACGGTGTGGCGCGGACAGAGCCTTCCCCGCCAAACGGCGGGCCGAAGTTGGTGTTGAGAGCGTCGCAGAACTCTATGATTTGTCGTTCGGTCATGGCTTACTTACCTTTCTGGCGCCGCTGGCGCCGCTTTTGTTTATGCTCCCACAACATCTGGTCCAACCCCACACTGTCGTGCTCTGCATGTTCAAGATACCGCTCAGCGGCTTTCGGCGTCACAACGCCAGCGATCACGCATTGGGCCAGGCTGCACAGGTACCATGTGCAGGCTATGGGCCGCTTGCGTCGGGTCAGCTTGCAGCCGTTCTCGCCCAGGTGTTCACACTGCCGCTGCGACTCCGGCGCACCGTGGAATACGTCCCGCCAGTGCTCGTCACAGCAGACGCCGCAGGAGAGGGGGCAGACGATGTTCTTGTTGGTCACTGTGCCTTCTTCTTGAGGGGGCAGTCATCCAGCGGTTGGTATACGCCGTCGGCATTCCGCTTGGGAACGACGTACACCTGCCTTTCCGTTGCATTGTTGTACAACCGCGCGTGCGCGCACGCGAGGTTATGGGAAGGACTCACTCGAAAACTGGGGCAGTCACGGCAGTCGGTGATCTCTGTTGGGAGGAGGCGGGTGGCGGGCTTCTCGTTGCTGGCGTTGTTGGCGAGGAACGTTTTGTACTTGTCGATCCACTGCTGCAGCGAACCTGCACTCAACGGCTCGTTCCCAACGAGGCCGCGGTTGTTGAACCACACTTGCTCCAGGTATCGCAAATGGCTCTGCGCCGTGAGCATGGCACTCAGTGTAGACCCGAACGTTCGCGGTGCGAACTCATGGCACGGGAACATCGCTTCCCAGATCTCTTTGATGGCGTTGAACTTCACACTGTCGGAGGACTTGGGCGCGGGATTCAGCTTCTTGGTTTTCTTCTTGGTCATGGATTACTCCTCCGGTTGCGGGATTGCATCGGCCACGGTCTGCGCGCCCTCAGAGATCGAGCTGCCGATACTCTGCAGCGCTGGAGCAACGTCGTCGCGCAAGACCATGCCGATCTTCTCAAGACAACCAGGTTGCGAGCCGTCTTCGGTGCCTGCTGTAGTCAGCGCACCCATCCAATAACCCATCGTGTCGGCTAACTCCAAGAGAGCGTAGGCCACGCGATCTGCTGGCTCCAGATTGATAAGCGTGTGGTCGTGGTCGCTCAGCTTTGTATCATGTTCAGACATCTTAGGACTTTGGCGTCTGAGCAATTCGCGCATCGTGCTCAAGAATTCTCCGGACCTATTGTTTCCCATGTCACTCTCCTTTTCGACGTCAGTCTATTTACCATCTCTGTTCCAGCGTAATCGCCTGACACACTTCCAGTGGAGGCGGAATTCCTAGCACGAACTTCCGGAACTCCTCCCACTGCTTCTCAGTGAATTTCAAAACACCGCATTCGGTAAACTTATCTTCCCCTGTCCCAGCGTAAACACGCACGGTCACCCCGTCCGCTTCATGCTTGTGGTAATACTTGAATGCCATTTCTCCTCCTTCGTACATGACGCTCCTCCTGTTCAGTGTGTCGATTTTTTTAGTTTCACTTGAAAAGAAAGCCCCCGAGGACATCGTGGCCGAGCCGTGCAAAGCAGCTGGCCACGACTTTCGCTCCGGCCTATTCCCTTGAGCCGTGCTTTTGACATCGGGGGCTCTTGCTAGGACCTCTGTTTCTAAGCCTGTTTATTCCGCGCATTTGGTAGACGATGCCGCCGAATGCACAACTCTCGTGCACGAACTGCGGTGGCACGAGACCGGAATCCGTAGCCCGCACGTATCGTTCGGCGGTGTACCACTTTCCAGTCCCACCGCGGTCCTGATGCAGTCGTACGCCTGTACACACCCACAGACGTCGTTGGTCGGCCACGACGCGGCAAATATATTCCTAGCACAGGGTCTGGTCGCTGTATGACTAAACAGCGCGGTGACCGTGGTGCAATTTCATCCCGTTTGGGAAAATTTGGCACTAATCCAGGCAAACACATTTTTCGTCCAGCTGCGTCATACGCCAGTGCGGCTTCACGTTTTGTTCTAAAGTTTCCGAGATTGATACCTCTACCCATGTAACGCAACATTGCGTAAAAGCGGTTTTTGCCTTTTCTAGGGTAGCATCCGCGCCAACCCTTTCTCGGAGCCCGCCTATTGCGCATATTTCCTGATTTCGAACAAACACGTAAATTCACCCGACGATTATCAAAAGTACATCGATTCCAATGGTCTACCTCTCTTTGGTCCGTCGGACGCAGGCGCATAATCAAGCGATGAAGATATAGTTTGCCCTTACCACTACCCGTGACTATACCAGCCCAGCGGCCATAGATACAAACAGCATGCCATGTGTACTTGGATACTCGATCAAAATCTTCTGGTGAAACTGCCGTAACGAGTCCACGGTTCAGCGATATTAGCCGAAATCGTAATTTAGCAGCTTTTCTTTTCTTCAACCAACTCCTCCCTGTATCCGCCTTGCTTTATTAGCCAATGGCGCAGATTGGAAAAGGGTTGTCCCACAAAACGCTTTGTAACTGGTGCGGTGTCGATGACGATTCCTGCGTCAGATACAACTGCTTCGACGGTTATTTTGTCGCTCGACACCCAGTAGCGCTTCACGCCTCTCCTTTCGTCCAGAGCTCGCCGTTGGTGTTCAACTCAACGGCGACTCCGCGGTTGTTATAAGCCTCTGCAATCGTCACTATCTTCTCGGCTGTCAGCGCTTGCCCCTGCCCATCAAGCTGTCCGATCTTGCACAGCAGAACCTGCGATGAGCGCGGCTGTGCGGCTTGCGCGTTCGCAAAGACGATCTGAATCCGGGTAGCCGCAGGATCGATTCCCATGATCTGCCAGAACGCTTCGAGTTGAATCTTCCCGTCGCAGGCTGCGCGAAATATCTCAATAACGGATTCGCGCCCAGCCTCGTAGCCCTTGCTCCATTCTCCAGCCTTCTGCTTTCTCGGCTTTGTAGGCTTCTTGGCCCCCGCTTTTGGCATGTTCATTCCTTTCGCATCGCGCCCGCGATGAGTAGTCGCCGGGCTTCGCCTAGCGTTGCCAGCGACGAAAACATGTTCTTCGTGCCCCAGCGGTCGTTGATATAATCAAGCATGTACGCCAGCGCGGGGTACACGATCTCCGGCGTGAGATACCCAGGCGATAAGCAGACTCCGATGTACGTAAAGCGGTAGTCGAACACGCCGGTCAGCCCTCGTTTCCGGATCAATGTCCCCCAGCCCATCTTATTCTTGGTTCTGCTAACCCAGTCGTCGTCGCAGAAAGACGGGTACTCCCCCTGATACCGTAGCTCAAACGTTGCCTTCCTCCCCCACGAAACATGCGACGCCCAGTTAGCGCAGTCGATGCGATGTCGCCGGCGGCGCCGCTCGCCCGCGTCCAGTAACACCTCAAGATCGTCGTGTTCGTCGACGACGACTAGACGAGATGCGGGGTGCGCGTTCACTTCCTTGAGCATGTGGTGGTGGTCTCGAAAGATCCTGGGGATGATATTGTGGTGGCCACAGTAATTGAACACCTCCCAGATAAAGCGCTTGGCGCTGGGTCCGGCGGCGCGAGCGTCGTTCCAGTAATCCATATCGACAGACAGCACAGCGGTCTCCTGCGCTTCCCGCGACTTGGCATACTGCTCGTTCAGAACCAAGGCCGCAGTCTTGAACTTCAGCATGTGCGGCGCGCACGGCATCTACGCCTCCTGCACCCGGATGACTTTGTAACCCCAGAAGTCACCGGTAATCATGTGGTCGAGGGACTTACCCCTGTCGTGTGCGTTGTACATGCTTTCTTTCACAGCACGCCGTGCTTTGTAAGGCGACTCGGCCCAGACCACTCGGCGGACCAGGACCATCTGAGTCCCTTCGACTACATACTGGCGCAGACCATCTTTCTTCTTTTGCTTTCGCATCAGAACAGTCCTTTCGTCTTGGCCGCTTCGATGATCTTCGAGATCAGCGCCAGCGCGCCGTCTTCTCGCCGGTGCCGCAACTCGGTCCCGCCGACCAGCGGACCGCGATCGGGAACGTAGCACTCCCAGTGATAGAGCGATTGGCCGTTTTCCAGGGTCACATCGTTTACCGCGTAAATGTGCCCCAGAAGCGTGCCGTTGATCCTAATCTCCGCAGTGACCATGTGCCCTCCTAAAGTGAAGAGAAGCGCCGACAGAGAGACCATCTCCCCGTCGGCGCCAGCCTAGTCGTCGTCATCCTCGTCGCGGGAATTCTTCTCCCGCTCCTCGTCTTCGTAGCGGTCGTGGACCTCGTCGTCGGTGGGGGCCCGACCCTCTTCTTCCATCTCTTCCTGGATTCGGGAATACTCTTCGTCGCGAGACATGCGCGACTCCTTTCTCCCTCCGAACTGTAAAGACCCTCCGGTCGTCTTCTTATACCCCAAAAACTGTCGAAAATAGAACGGTTGCAGCAACAGTTTTCTCAGCCTATTATTAGTGTTCAGGAGGCGTCATGAGCATACCAGCAGATCAGGGTCCAGCGTTCTCCGGCAAAGACTGGTTGCACAACATCCCTCTTACGGGCGGCGCAGGATACAACATCGACCGACCGCAGCAGCGCATGGCCGTTGCCAAGACCGCGACAGAGCTTCCGCCAGAGTTGCACGCACGTGCTGTTGAGATGGCCGCCACGTTGAAGAAAGCATTACGTGAGAGCAACAAGGAGCGGATCAAAGTTCATGCACAAGCCCAACGCCTGGGCAAGACCGCCCACTTAGGCGGCCTCGCTTCTCAGGCGTCGTCTGGCTCAGCGCCCCTCACCGGCGGCGCTTGTTACGGCGCGCAGAGTCAGCCGAGAGACATCCCCAAGAAGCCGACGACGCCTCCCGTCCCGGCAATCAAGCAAGCCTACGATCTGGGTTGCACTTTCGCTCTGCGAGAGCTGCTGAAAGTCTCCGCGCCTATTCTGCCCAAGCCAAAGTCTGGCTACGTTCACAACGTCGCCCCGCAGAACTACAAGAGGGGCTTGAATCCGCAGGGCCAGCACTTCGACCCGACAGCATCGGTGGGGTCTGCTTCAGGCTAAAAAAGCGGGAGCGTTAGCTGCCTCCCGCCTTCACACATGTCAGGATAATCTGCAGTTCATCTTCTTCGATTCGGCAGCGCTCGATGGACCGGGCGCCGCAGGTCAGCACGAAATAGTTAGCGCCGGCCTGGCCGACGTCACACTTCTCTTCCTTCTTGGGCGCGCGGGCACAGGGTTCGAAGATCGGAAACAGGACTATCGCGGCGATTAGCGAGGCAATCACCAGTAGCAGCATCAGCACTGCGCCCCATCCCTTCACTTGTTCCCTCCCCGTCCACCCCAGCGCGGATTCCACGAACCCTTGAGCCGACGTCGATCCGTATCCGTGACGTCATCAGAGGGCGGCAACACGACGCCCATCTCTTGCGCGATGCCCAGGATCGTATGCGTGGTGACGCCAAAACGCTCAGCAAGAATACGCGACGTCCGCGGGTCCGTTTGAATGATTTTCTTGATGCGCTTTACCCGCGCCTCATGCTCCGTCTTTCGCATATTGAATTGCATTTCTGAGGTGCTCCATTTCTGGGGTCTTGTCGTCAGCCGTGAGCTCCAGCAGGCGCTCCTGGGACGGCATCAAGATCCCGACCTGCTTGATCTCGACGAGAGTCTTGTTCACGTCGACGACCAGTTCGAAGCGTGTGACGCCCGACAGCACCTTTCCGTCGATGTAGATTCTCGTGTTGCTTGGCGTGCCGTCGCTGATGACCAGCAGGCGTTCCAGCTGCGCTACCGTTTTTTCCTCACCGTTTTGTTTTGACATTCTTCACACAGCCCTATGGTAAAGGTTTCGCCGACGCCGCATAGCGGCAAGAGGCTTCCGTCTGCGACAGTGAACAGACGACCCTCTTCAGACTCGATGAAGAATAATAGCTTCTTGCAGTCTTGGCAACGGCAAAAATGGTCGGTTTGGAACCTCTCTTTACCATCGGGTAAGCACAGCGCGCTGTGCGGGCACTTCCTACACAGGGGTAGGGTCTGAGGAAGCCGCACTGACGGAGACTCCGAGAGGTTCAGGCGCAACGTTATCTTCTTGAGCGGGAGCGGGAACTGCAGGCGCAGGATTGGTAGTCGGTCTGTCGGCGGCGCCAGCTGCTGAAACCAGCGCTGCTGTCCGCATCTTCTCCCGCATGTCGTTGCTTTCGGTGAGCGCATTGAAGATCTCCAGGAAAGCGGTTTCGGGTCTTTCCCAGCCCTTGTCACCGAAGCTCAGCGCTAGCGACCGGCACTGGTGCACGATGAACCCGGCGAGCCAAGCAGTGAACTCGTAGGGGAGCACCCGCTGCTTTCTGTCAGCGCTCTTTTCGTAGAGCTTGATGAACCGCTTCTGAACCTCGACAACGAACTTGCGTTCCAGCGTCTTGAAGCGCGCGTCGCACATAAACAACGGCGTCAGCTGGGTTGTGGCGTTGGCGATGCTGGTTGCAGCAGTGCTGGGTCCCGTTGCTGGCGTTGCCATCCCTCCCGGCGCTGCTTGCGCTGCAGGGCTCGCTGGCGAATCCACGGCTGCGTCGATTCCTCCTCCTGCCAGCGTCGCTTGTCCTTCCACAGCTTGCGCAAACGTTTGCTGTTCTGTTGCTGCTGGCTGCGCTTCATCTGCCACCTCCTTGATCTCCTCAGTCATTCTACGCCTCCTTGGTTAGTCTTCTTCATGATGCACAAACGGCACATCATCGGCTTCAAGCCCTAACGCGCCGTCGTCGTCTTCCATGCTCGGCAGTACGGTGTCGTCGTCTTCAGGGCGGATCTCTTTCTCGAAGTCCTCGTCGGCATCGTCGGGGTCGTCCATCTTCTCAACGCATTTCGAGCAGGGCTCGCCGGGGCCGCCGGGCTCGCAGATCGAGCAGCACTCTTTCTCGCACTCGATGCACTCGAAGACGTCGTCTGCGGGGACAATCTCTCCGCAGCGCTTGCACATCGCCTCTCCTTCGGCGATGGGCTTATTTCTCACTGTCCGGTTCGAAGTGAACTGCGTAACCAGCCGGGACTGTTTCATCCGGGTCGACGGTGAGCGCCGGCTGGCCTTCTTCTGCTTTAGGCACCGCTTCATGCGCAGCTCTCTCTTTCTTCAAGTAGACCTCCTCGAGGTCCTTTGCGAAGCCGTCAATATCGATACACCACTTTCGGAGCCTGGCGTTGTCGAAGAAGCGCTGCGTTATCCGAACTAGCGCTTTCTCCATGTGCGCCGCCCACACGAACGTTTCCGTTGGCAGGAACTCATGGTAGCAAACCAGCACGCTTTCGTGCATCAGCTCCGCGAACCAGACGCCCCGGCCCCTCGGGTCTTTCTTGACGTAGTACGTTGTAGACATACGGCACACTCCGCTACTGGACGTGGCTTGAATCTCTTGGGACATTGTTGTATTACAAAACGCCCACGAAAGGCAACCCAGGGTTTAGTTCCGTACTGGGTTGTGGTGTCGAATCCGCCGAAACGCCACAGCGTTCCGCACTTATGGCAACGCGAAAACGTCTTGCGCAGGTCAAGGCTTTTTTCGTCGAC
>Ga0315284_10002493_pt1 | contig 26325 bp, 26 predicted proteins | sample YL17G09_16_MG_FD_203696 | JGI IMG/M metagenome (GOLD analysis project Ga0315284, IMG submission 203696) | Sediment microbial communities from Yellowstone Lake, YNP, Wyoming, USA - YL17G09_16 | ecosystem: Environmental > Aquatic > Freshwater > Lake > Sediment | place: USA: Wyoming | collected...
TGAACGTTTCCCCCGTGCTCGTCATCAATACTTATGATTCCGGAAATCCGGGGCTTTTGGACTTTTTGGGTGTGTTCCTGTGGGTGCTGGGATTTTGCTTCGAGTCCCTTTCGGACTGGCAACTGGACCGGTTCATAAAGGACCCGGGCAACCGGGGGAAAATCATAGATCGGGGTCTCTGGCGTTATTCCAGGCATCCCAACTACTTCGGCGAGGTCACGATGTGGTGGGGCCTTTATGTCCTGGCCCTGTCGGTACCTCGGGGATGGATTTCCATCATCGGACCCCTGACGATCACCTTCATGATCCTCTTTGTTTCGGGGATCCCTATGACGGAAAAACTCATGGAAAAAAATCCGGCCTTCGCTGACTATAAAAAGCGGACGAGCATCTTCATTCCCTGGTTTCCGAAAGAGGATTGAGCATTTTATTTCACCCTCTCTGCAGGATGTGCAGCCATATTGAAGGAGAAAAGGTGCCTGGGCTTGTAGATAAAGGGGGCAGATTTATTTTCCGATAAAATGAGCTGAATTTGGGGTCAGAGTCGTTTGATCCTGTCTTCCCAAAAAAACCTTGCAATAAAATTGTAAACGCTATGCTCCCCGTGTAGTATAATCAGTTGCATCAGGAGGCATGATGTCAAAGAAGGCAGCTACACTTTTCCTATGCATGGGGATCTTCCTCTATGCCTGTCAGCTTTGGGCGGATGGCCCGATAACCATCCTGGACGTCTACGACAACCTGGGTTTTCAAAAAGGGCTCAAGACCGATCAGGGGTTCTCCTGCCTCATCAGAGGCACGGAAAAGACCATCCTCTTCGACACAGGGAAAAATGGTGGCATTTTAATGGATAACCTGGAGAAGCTGGGCATCAACCCCAAGCAGATAGACATCGTCGTGGTATCGCATATCCACAAGGATCATCTGGGAGGGCTTAGCGCCTTCCTGAAACAGAATCCGCAGGTAACGCTCTATGTCCCGAGGTCTTTTTTGAAGATGATGGATTTCACTGTGAGCATCAGCGGGTTTGATCCCAAGGTCATTGCTGTCACGAAGTCGCAATCTATCTGCCGGGATGTGTATTCCACCGGCATGATGGGCACCATGCTCTTTGAGCAATCCCTGGTGATTCGAACAGAAAAAGGTTCGGTCGTGCTCACCGGCTGCGCCAACCCCGGGATTATCGAGATTGTGAATAAATCAAAAGAGGTTGCGAAAGGGGATACGCTCTTTGTCATGGGGGGATTTCACCTTCTCAATCAGGACCAGGCCCAGGTGGAAGGCATTGTTAAGATGTTTCAAGACCTAGGCGTGCACTATGTCGGACCTACCCACTGCACCGGGGATATGCCCATGAAGGTATTTAAGGAAAAATACCAAGGCAACTTTATTACCATGGGGGTGGGTAAGACAGTTACTCTCAATGAGCTGAAAAATTGAACATATAATCCTGCAGGTTCCGGTATGGTGTGCCTTTATGGGGGTAATCGGCAATTAGTTAGGATGAGCGCTACATCAAGCCGATAAAAGGGCCAAAGAATATGTAAAAATTTATAGAATTGTTGGGGGGGAAAAGATGGAACAAAAGAAGAGCAGGGTGTTTTCTGATAATGATCCGCAATCGCTTGTTCGTCGTTCTATGCTTTATGCATGCGGGCTTACCTACAAAGAGATCAGGCAGCCGATTGTGGCTGTGGTCAATACCTATAATGAGATGCACCCTGGACACATCCACCTCAGGACATTGGCAGATCGTGTCAAGGCAGGCATACGAAGCGCCGGCGGGGTGGGTCTGGAGTTTTCCACCATAGCCCTTTGTGATGGGCTTGCCCAAGGGCATGAGGGCATGAAATTTATCTTGCCAAGCAGGCAGGTCATTGCAGATTCGATTGAGTTGGGATTACGTGCCCACTGCTATGATGCTGCAGTGCTTATTGGTTCTTGCGATAAGATCTTGCCTGCCTTTTTAATGGCAGCTGCCAGGGTAAATATTCCAACCATCATCGTAACCGGAGGTCCAATGCCTCCAGGCTTTTGGGCAAGAGAAAAGGTAAAGGTCTCAGTTTCAAGCTTTGAGCATCTCGTCAAAAAGGTACTCTCAACAGAAATTTCAGAAGAGATTCGCGAAGAGGCACTTGCCGCATTCTATCCCTGTGCTGGTGCCTGCTGGGGCATGGGCACAGCAAATACCATGGCATGTTTGTGTGAGGCAATTGGCATGAGTTTGCCTGGTGATAGCACTGCGCCTGCTATCAGCGCAAAGAAACAAAGGCTTGCTGAAGAGGCCGGAGAAAAGATCATGAAACTCCTGGCTCAAGATATTGTCCCGTCCAAGATCATGACAAAGGATGCCTTAGAGAATGCAGCAAAGGTTAATCTGGCAATTGGCGGATCGTTAAATACCGTGCTCCATTTGCCAGCCTTAGCATATGAACTTGGCATGAAACTGGAGTATGCTGATTTCGACCGTCTCTCAAGAAAGGTTCCGCACCTTACAAACATTGAGCCGGCCGGGCCATTTTCTGTGGTTGATCTTGATGAAGCAGGAGGGATCCCTGGGGTCATGAAGGTTATGGAAGTGCTTTTAGTCACCGCTGCATTGACAGTTACAGGGAAAACGCTCAAAGAGAATCTAGAAAAGGCTACTGTTTTTTCCACTGAGGTGATCAAACCCCTTGGCGACCCTGTGCATTCATATGGTGGGATTGCAGTGCTTAAGGGGAACTTGGCTGAATATGGCGCTGTGATCAAGCAGGTAGCTGTGGATGAGGGCATGTGGCACTATACAGGAGAGGCTACGGTCTTTAATTCAGAAGAAAAGGCTTTAGATGGCTTGCTTAATGGAAAGATTAAGAAGGGTGATATCGTCATTATCCGCTATGAAGGCCCAAAGGGTGGACCAGGGATGCGGGAGATGGCCTTATTCAGGGCAGCCTTAGAGATGTTTGGCATGGGTGATACAAACTATATCATAACAGATGGCAGATTTTCAGGTTACAGCAGTGGGCCTTCGATCGGCTATTTATCCCCAGAGGCAGCAGAAGGGGGCGTAATTGCCTTGGTAGAGGATGGGGATCTGATCGAGATAGACATTGAGGCGCGGAAACTCGAGTTAAAGGTGTCTGAAAAAGAGCTTAATCAAAGGAGAGAAAGGCTTGTCATTCCCCCAAGAAATTATCCAAAGGGCTATCTTGATACCTATATAAAACTCGTATCATCACCTGAGAGAGGAGGGATTCTGATTGCCTGAGGTTTTACAGGTGGTAAATTATTACCAAGTGATATTCTACCCATGAATACGGCAGTGCGAGATCGTCCGATTGTAAAAAGTGTGCTTTTTCTTGGTGACTAGAATTTTTTGCATATATTAGCAAGAAGGTGGCAGTTCTATGAAAAATGATTATGAGAAGAGCGAGCTTCGGGTAAGTACAGCTAAGGCCTACTATATTCTAATTATCTGTTCGCTCCTTTACATGGTCAATTACATGGATCGCCAGGTTTTGTCTGTTACAGTCGAGCCAATAAAGCAGGAGTTCGGATTAAGCGACTCGCAGATTGGTATAATATTCACTATGTTTTTTATGGGAATGGCATTTTTTGCATTTCCTTCAGCATACCTGGTGGATCGATGGAGCAGGCGAAAGGCCATCAGCGTGATGGCGTTTTTATGGAGTGCATTCACCTTTGCAACTGGTCTTGCAAGGAATTTTTTAAGCCTCTTTATTCCAAGGTTTTTAGTGGGTGTTGGGGAGGCTGGGTTTACCTCAGGGGGAACACCTCTTATTGCTGCTGCCTTTCCGAGAAGATCGAGAAGCAAAGCTATGGGGGTTTTCAATCTCGCAATCCCAATCGGTGCTGCATTGGGGATGTTGTTGGGTGGCATTCTTTCTAAGAACTTCGGCTGGCGGGCGCCATTTTTTATATTCTGTATTCCAGGTATTGTGCTTGGCATACTTGTCTTATTTTGCAAAGATTACAAAACAGTTGAACACTTAGATGAGTTTGGCCAGCGGCAAGGATTTGTGGAAACTGCGCTTTCTCTTTTTAGAATCCCATCGTTAAGGTGGCTCTATCTCGGCTGTGCTATGCAGAACACTTTGGCATATTCCCTGCTTGCTTGGGGGCCAGCCTTTATTATGAGAGCACAGGGAGTTAAGGAAGATAAGGCAGGGATGATTGTTAGTCTTGTGGCTTTTATGGCAATCTTTGGCGCTATTATAGGTGGTTTTGTTGCAGATATGTGGCAAAGGAAAAGCAGGAAGGGAAGGATGTTTGCCGCAGCATTTGGCATTGGTGCTGCAACGTTCTTCTATATTCCCGCGCTCCTTTTGGATTTTCAAGGTCTTGGTCTTGCTGTTGGAATTGTATTTGGTATTTTTCTTGTCGCGAGCAATCCTGCAATATATGCAATTTCACAAGATGTTGTGCCCCCAGCCCTTAAAGGAGTTTCTTGGGGCATGAACGTTGTGTGCATGTATGTACTTGGTGGCGCATGGGGACCTTTAGTAGTAGGGGCAATATCTGATTTTTTTGGAGGAGGAACATTTGGTCTAAAGGTGGGTCTCCTCAGTTCTGCAATTAGTGGAGTGCTTGGAATGCTGTTTTTTCTCATGGGTTCAAGATGCTATCCGGCTGATTTGGATAAGGTAAAAGATTTAATGGTTGAACCAGAATAAAAGCCGAGAGAACCAGAAAATGACCGCAATATTTAAATGGAAAGGTATCATTCCTGTAGTTTTTACCCCACTTCTGGAAGACGAGAGTTTGGATCTCAGGGGCATTGCTCATCTTATCAACTACTATATCGATTCAGGTTGCCATGGTCTTCTGATCCTGGGCAGTGGTGGTGAGCATCCCTATTTCACCTGAGAGGAAAGAAGGAGAAAAGTTGCCTGGTCTTGGCGGACTGTTGCTCAAACGCCCAATCATTATAAAATCAAAGCTTGAGACCCTTCGCTGCGCTCAGGGTGACATAATTAACTATTTGAAAAAGCAGTCATTCTGAACGAAGTGAAGAATCTTGATTTTGCATTTTAAGGGTTAACGGCTTTAGGCAACAACCCGTTGGCATTTGATAAAGTTACCATCCTTCACTGCGCTCAGGGTTAAACTCAACCAATAAATCGCATCATGAAGATAGTGCCCGGTGCATACTGCAAGCGATGCCGAAAGGGCAATCCGTTGGGGGGGTTCGGATTGCCCTTAAGGGATCGCCTGCGACTTTGGCGCGCGGCTCACGTAATGAAGATCGCGTCGAAGTGACCTACCATCATCAGACCGATTGTCCTTGGCACACGCTGCATTGCTGCCACGACTGTTCTAGCCCCCCCCCCCCCTCATGATCCAGGGGGGCTGTGGGATTGAGATTCTTTTTGACTGATGAACGTGCTATAATCCCTTCAGTGGAGGTGGGTATGTGCGATACATTTGGGGCATTGTCGGCATGGACGGGAACAGGTCAGGCCATATTCGGAAAGAACTCGGACCGGGAGCCGGACGAGACACAGCTCGTTGTCTCCATCCCGAGGATGGAGCATGGGGATCAAGAGACCGTGCGCTGCACCTATGTCACCATCCCCCAGGCAAGGGCCACTCACGCCGTGCTGTTGAGCCAGCCCTTCTGGATGTGGGGGGCCGAGATGGGGGTCAACGAAAAGGGGGTGGTCATCGGCAACGAGGCCATCTTCACCAAGGTCAAGTCCGAGAAGAAACCCGGGCTCATCGGCATGGATCTCCTGCGGCTGGCCCTCGAGCGGGCAGACACAGCGAGAGGCGCTTGCGAGGTGATCGTCGCGCTGCTCAAACAATATGGACAGTATGGTCCGTGCGGTTACCGGGACAAGCGCATGACCTACATGAACTCCTTTCTCTTCATGGACAGAGGGGAAATCATCGTCCTCGAGACCGTGGGAAGGGACTATGCATTCAAGACCTACAAGGATTATGCCGCCATATCGAACACCATCAGCCTGGAAACGGATTGGGACGAAGCCTCTCTGCCCGGGGGAACCAATGTAAAATCCTTCCGGGATCCCTTCATGACCTATTTTGCAGGCGGCAGCGCGCGAAGGTTATGTTCGCTGCAGCAGGTCATGGAAAGGTACGGCCGCATGGATATCCCGGATGCATTTGCCCTGCTCAGGATGCATAACCCGGGGCTGGGTTTCAACCGGGATGTCTGCATGCATGCACAGGGCCCTCTCATCAGGCGTTCTCAGACAACGGGCTCCCTGGTGGTCGCCTTCAACCCCGAAGGCCTCTTCAAGATCTTCGTCACCGCCGGCTCCGCACCGTGCCTCACCCCATTCAAACCCGTGCTCCCCGGTCATCTTCCCGCGGATATCAGCCGGGGATCGGACCATTATGCCGAGGATTCCTCCTGGTGGCGGCATGAAGCCTTCCATGTCAATGCACTCTTCCATGACGGGGCGCTCCGGGAGGTAACTCGAAGCGCTATCGAGAAGATCGAGAAGCGATCCGGGGATATCCCCTTTTACCCCTGGGACAGCCATGAGGCTGCGCTGATACAGCTTTCCCAAGATGTATTTTCCATGGCTGAGCAGAAGGAACGGGATTTGCTCGCACAGATGAAAGGCGGCAAACAAAGCCGCAGCGCCTACTGGCTGCGCATGGCCAAACGGAACAAGATCCCCCTGGTCTAGGGCTTGTTGGTATGCAGATGCACGTTTGCCTCATATGCCTTTCTCCCCGCGTCGGGCATGCTTGTGCTTTTCTCGTTGACTTATGATGCTTGGCTGATGTTTTAATGATGTATACCTGTCATGAAAGGAGGTCGATGCTATGGAGTGTGCACTGCACAAGAGCTTGATCCTGCTGAGGGGACTCCCCTTCTACCCCGCGATCCAGGCCAAGGCGAAATATGCGCTCCTCGATGTCTCGTTGGCCTTTCTCGGGGCCGCATTCGAGGTGGTTTCGCAGAAAGTGCCCGAGCTGAAAAACGAGATCGCTGACTGGGCCGACGGGAGGAAGTTCGCCTTAGGGGTATTGCCGAAGGGACCCTACATCACGCTGGAGAAGCGGGGGGACGCGGTGTATTATCTCGGCAAAGGGCTACAATCACCGGATGTGACCTTTCTCTTTAAAAACTTCGATGCCGGAGTGCCGGTCTTTGCAGGCCTGAAAAGCTCACACCAGGCAATGGCCGAGGCCAAGATTCTCATCCAGGGGAATCTTGTCTACGCCATGGAGGTCAACCGGGCGCTCGCCATCGTGCTGGCCTACCTCTTCCCCGTAACCGTTTTCAAGCACCTCTTCAAGGCGCCGCCGAAGCTCGGTCTGGCTATGCTCATCAACAAGGCCAAGGTACAGGGCGCTCTAACGCCCACGTTTATAAAGCATATGATTCATGCGTGAAATAAAGAGAAGAAGGAGGAATGGACATGCTGCCAAAATACTATCAGTTCTATTGCCCGGTGAAGATTCTCTCCGGCTATCAGGCCGTCAGCAATATACCCTTCGAGATGAGGCTCCTCGGCTGCAAGCGAGCCATGATCGTGACGGATAAAGGGATTGTAGGAGCAGGGCTGACCGATATTGTGAAGGCGGCCTTTGCCGATTCCGACTGCGAGATCGGCTTAATCTTCGATGAAGTCCCGCCGGATTCGAGCAATAGAATAGTCAATAAGCTGGCCAAGCTCTTCGAGCGTCAGAAATGCGACTGCTTCATCGCCATCGGCGGCGGCAGCGCCATGGATACGGCCAAGGGGGCGAATATCGTGATCTCGGAAGGCACCGACGACCTTCTCAAGCTCCAGGGGGCGGAGATCATCACCAAGGATCTGAAGCCCATGATCGCGGTTCCGACCACATCGGGCACCGGGTCCGAGGTGACGAAGGTCGCTGTCATCTATAACGAAGAGGCGAACTGCAAGATGTCTTTTGTGGCCGACAAGCTCTATGTCGATGTTGCCGTCCTCGACCCGGCCATGACCGCGACCATGCCGCCGAAGATCACGGCGGCAACGGGCATGGACGCCCTGACGCATGCCATGGAGGGCTTCACCTGCCTGCAGAAGAACCCCATCAGCGACTGCTTCAACAAGGCGGCCATCGAGTTGATACGACGCTACCTCGTGCGCGCCACCGAGAACGGCAAGGACGAGGAGGCGCGGCTCGGCATGGCGAACGCCGCGCTCTTGGCCGGCATCGGCTTCTCCAATTCCATGGTCGGTCTCGTGCATTCGTTGGCCCATGCCACCGGCGGTGTCGCCCATGTGCCGCATGGAGTGGCGAATGGCATATTCCTGCCCTGGGTCCTCGAGTACAACAGCGATAAGGTCCCGGAATACATCGCCGAGCTTTCCGGGGTGCTGGGCGGCTCCATCGACTACCTCGAGGCCAAGGACCAGGCCTCGGTCACCGTGTCCCTGGTGAGGAATCTTCTGAGCCGCCTTAACCAGATCTCGGGCCTGCCCATTCGCTTACGCGATGCAGGGATCACCGAAGACATGTTCCCCGCCATTGCCAAGCTGGCCATCAATGATGGGTCGTTGGTTTATAATCCGAAAGAGGCAACCTACGACGACGCCCTTATGCTCCTGAAGAAGGCGTTCTAAGTTTTAACCGCCTGTGCGGGGCACGGCACGCCGTGCCCCGTACAGGTGATATTAAGTTGCCTCCAAATTCCGATCAATAAAACTCAATCCACCCGACCCCCTTGACTACTCCTGAAGATTCAGGGGGGATGGGGGGGCATGAGATTCTTTTGATTGCAACTCGGCATGAGGTGTCCGCCCAAAGCTAAAGCCGCACCGAGGAATCCCTTTTTGCAAAAAGCGATTCCTTCAAACAGTGCTTATAATGGACCGCTTGATCCGGAAATAATGATATCAACGACCTTCAGAGCAGAGGAGAAGCTGATATCGCCCGAGCAGCCATCGCCCTTGACGGTGTCGCCGACGAAGTAAAGGCCTTTTATGGTATCGCAGACGACCCAGGGCCGGTGTGGTTTCGACTGCGCGGGCTTGAGGATGGTGCCGTTCAAAACCGGCACGACGAGCTTGCGCTCCTTGACGAGGCGGGGAAGGAAGTCTGGGAAAATCACTGCGATGGCAGCCTTGAGCCGGTGCTCGGTGCTTTCCACGACAGTGAGATCGCCGTCAAAGCCCCAAGGGAGCATGATACCCCAGGTGGAGAGGTAGGTGCCCGGGGGGGTAAGGCTGGGATCGGTGTTCGACTGGAAGCGCGCCCAGATGGGGATGTCCACGCCAAGGATGCTGCCCCTGATGGTGGTGACCGGTTTATGCGTGATGAAGTCAAAGCTCAAACCCGAACTGTATTCCAGGTTTTCCACGTAGGAAACGAAGTTTTTCGGGAACAGGGATTTGTCCGCGAGGTCGAAGAGCAGGGGGAGGCGGGCTGCAAATATGATCCGGTTCGCCTCGAATTTCCCCGTATCCGTGACCACGCCGGTAGCATGGCCTTGGTCGATCATGATGGCAGTGACCTTCTCATTGAGCCTGATCTCGCCCTTTTTCAGGATGTGTTGCTTGAGTTTGGTAAAGATCTGCTGCGAGCCGCCCGCCGGTTCCCCGACATCGATGCCTGCAGCGAGCACACGCTGGAGGAAATCGATCACCTCCCCGGCGCTTACCTTGGCCGAATCCGGGCACATGACGGTCATGCCGAAGAAGGGAAGGAAGGCCTCCACCTCCCTGTTTTTGAACCAGGCATGGTAGAAGTCAAGCAGGGTTCTGTCGTACCAATCGTGGGGTGAAGCCTTCTTGATCTTCAGGAGGAAGGCAAGGAGCACGGCGCGGGCCTTCAGAGAGAGCATGGGGGTAGTAAGGAAACCAAGCGGTCCTGCGGGCCGGTCCCACAGTTTGCCTTTATAGATCAATTTTGAGCCGCCTGATTCGGGCAGGAATGCTATCTCCTCCCCCAGCCGCTTGAAGACTTGGTTGGCGAGCCCGAGCTCGGCGAGCCTGTGGGAATGGGCGCCGTACTCCCAGGTATAGCCGGCGTCGTCGGTAAAGGAACTCGCCCTGCCGCCGATGAGAGGTGATTCCTCTATAACGAGGACACGCCTTTCTTCGTGAGCGAGGAGGGCAGCAGCGCTCATCCCCCCATACCCTGCTCCGATGACAATTACATCATACATAAGTTCCCCCTTTCGTAAAGTGCATGAGGCGCAGTGGATCTCAGGTGTTTGGTTCGATGCATCCAATCTATCGCATGATTGACTTTTTGTCCATTGTGTGATTGGGAAAGCCGTGAAGAATATTGAGTGCTCAATGCGCGCGGGGGGGTTATGCTCATCAATGCGGGCTCGCAGGGGGGTTCACGGCCCTTGCATCGTTTGTCAGGGGAGGGGGCATGATTGCTATTGACGGCCTAACCAAGAATTACGGCCCGAAGACCGCGGTCAGGAATATCTCGTTCGAGGTGCAGCAGGGCGAGGTGCTTGGTTTTCTCGGTCCGAACGGCGCGGGCAAGACCACGACCATGAAGATCATCACCTCCTTCATGCCGCCCACGAGCGGGACGGTCACGGTCATGGGTTTCGATACGGTCAAAGACTCCATCAGGGCACGGCGTTGCATCGGCTATTTACCCGAAAACAATCCCCTCTATAACGACATGCGGGTGGAAGCCTTTCTCAACTATGTCGCCAGCGCCAAAGGGATCAAGCGATCTCAGAGGGCCATCCGGCTGGATCGGGTGATGCAGGAGTGTGGCCTGTCGGATGTAAAACATGCCATGATCGCCAGGCTTTCCAAGGGCTACCGGCAGCGGGTCGGGCTAGCGCAGGCTCTGATCAATGATCCGCCGGTGCTCATCCTCGATGAACCCACGCTCGGATTGGACCCCAAGCAGATCTATGAGATACGCCGCTTGATAAAAGCTCTCTCGACATCGCGGACGATTGTGCTTTCTTCGCACATCCTTCCGGAAGTGAGCCAGCTCTGTGACCGGGTGGCAATCATCAACAGGGGCGAGATCGTCGCCATAGACAGCCCCCAGAATCTCACCGCGGGACTTGAGGACCATTCCAGCATCGTCGTCAAGGTCGGAGCGCGACGCGAAGATGCTGTACGGATCATTGCTGCGCTTGAGGGGGTCCTGCATGTCTCGACCGCCAACGATTGCATCCTCATGGTAGATACGGTGCGAGAAAGCGACCTGCGGCCGGTAATCGCCAAGAAGATCGTTGCGGCCGATATTCCGCTCCTGGAGATCTCTCGCAGGGAGATGAGCCTCGAGGAGATCTTCATGGAGCTTGTTACCAAGGAGGCGAGTATCGATGCGTAGCGTATACCTGAAGGAACTCTACATCTACTTCTCTTCGCCCATATTCTATGCGGTGGCGTGCATCTTCCTCTGCATCGCCGGGGTGTTCTTCTACAACAGCATGGTCTCGGAGAGCATGCTCGCCGCCCAGATCGCACAATATCAGATCACCACGGAGATAGGCCTGACCGATATCATCCTGCGGCCGTTGTTCGATGGTATCGGCATCCTCGTGCTCTTCCTCGTCCCGATTCTATCGATGCGGCTCTATGCGGAGGAAAAGGCCCACGGCACCATCGAGCTGGTGTTCACCTATCCCTTGAGTGATTTCAGCGTCCTTGCCGGCAAGTACCTTTCCGGAATTACCGTGTTGGGCGTCATGATCGGGATCACCGCATTATACATGATTATTCTCAGGACCATGGCGACGATTGACTGGGGCGTGGTGATCACGGGGTACCTCGGCTTGATCCTCATGGGCGGAGCCTTCCTTGCCCTGGGTGTCTTTGCCTCCAGCCTGACAAGGAACCAGATCGTCGCCGCGGTGATCACCCTGGGGCTCATCTTGGGCTTCTGGATCATAGGCGGATTTGCGAATATCCTGAGCGGTACATACATGGGGCAGTTCCTCGAGGAGATATCGCTCCTTGAACACCTGAACGGTTTCTTCAAGGGGATGATAACGGTCAAGGATGTGGCATTCTATCTGGGTTTCATCCTCTTCTTCCTCTTCCTCACCTTGCGGATCCTGGAATCCCATACCTGGAGGGGCTGATATGCAGAGGACGCTGAAGTACGGTTCCAATGCCGGTCTGCTCGTGGCGGTCTTCCTGGCCATCCTCGTCGTGCTCTACCTGTTCGCCCTGCACCACAACAGGTCATGGGATTTCTCGCAAGGTGGTGAGAACCGCCTCGATGCCAAGTCACTGTCCCTTCTGAAAGCGCTCAAGTACGATGTGGATATCAAGGTGTTCGAGCGCAAGGGAGAAGCAAATTACATCTATACCAAGGATCTCCTTGAATTATTTAAGCTGGCGAATCCCCATATCCGGTACGACATCATCGATCCCGATATGCATCCGGATAAGGCCAAGACTTTCGGGGTGGAACGCTATGGTCAGGCCATACTCCTGGGCGGAGGGAAGAAGGAATTCATAGACAAGGTTGACGAGGAAAGCCTCACCAATGCCCTCTATAAACTCGGCCGAACAAAGCAGAAGACGATCTATTTTATCGAAGGACATGGTGAGCGGGGGACGGGTGATGGTGAAATGGGCGGCATCATGCAGCTCAAGGAGGCGCTTACCAAGGACAACCATGCGGTGAAACCCATCCTCCTGATGCGCGAGGCCATCCCCTCGGATGCCGACCTCCTCGCGATCATCGGGCCTGAAAAAAGCTTCTTCCCCGAGGAGATCTCAGCCCTGGCGGCCTATCTCGACAAGGGCGGACGTATGCTTGTGGCGCTCGAGCCCGGGAGGGACGCAGGACTCACTGAGCTTTTAAGCCGGTATGGGATAAGGCTTGAGAACGACATTATCATCGATACCATGAGCCGGGTCCTGGGCGGGGATTACAGCATGCCGGTCGTCATCGCTTATGGCAAGGCCAAAGCGGTCCGGGACTTCACCCTGGTCACCTTCTTTCCGAGCGCCAGATCGCTCGAGATCATGCAGCCCCTGCCACACGACGTAGAGGTAGAATGGTTGGGTCAGACCTCCGATCAGAGCTGGTCCGAGTTCGATGTGGAGACCTGGAACAAAGAGGGGAAGGCCAGCTTCGATGCAAAAAAGGACAGGAAAGGGCCGCGGAGCATCAGTCTCTACGCGAAGAAGGGGGTGAGGGATAAGAGCAGTGCGCAGCTCATCGTCTTCGGCGACTCCGATTTTCTCGCGAACACCTATCTGAACCTCTCCGGAAACAAGGACCTTGCCTTGAACTGCATCAACATGCTCCTGGGGGAGGGCGCCCTGGTCACGATTGAAAAGAAGCCGAGCCGGTTCAAGCCGTTCATCCTGACGTCCTCGCAGGGTACGCTCGTCTTCTGGATCCCCGTGGTGGGCATCCCCGCGGTGATCCTTTTGGCAGCTATTGCTGTCTTCCTGTCCAGGAGAAAGGCGTGAAAATCAGGCAACTCATCATCTACCTCGGCATCCTTGTGGTTCTGGGGGGATCCTATGCCTATTTCGAGGTCTACAAGGTAAAAGACGAGCAAGCCCAGCAGGAAAAAGCCAGCACGGTATTTAGCCTTGACAAGGCCAAGATTAATTCTTTGTGTGTCGAGCGGGGAGAAAGGATCAGCCTGAAGAGGGAAGGGAATGCATGGTGGATAAAGGAACCCATCCAGGAAAAGGCGGACCAGGGAGCTGTCGATACTTTCCTGATCGCGCTCACGAATCTCAAGAGTGAGCGGGTTCTGGGGAGTCTCGCCGATCTGAGCGTTTTCGAGAAGACCCTCACGATCGCTTTTACCTCCGGCGCTAAGGGGTACAACCTGACCATCGGTGCGCAGACACCGACCAAGGAATTCCGGTATGCGAAGGCTTCCACCGTTCAGGGGGTATTCCTGGTTCAGGATTATACCGTCGGGGGCCTGGACAAGGACCTCTTCGCCCTGCGGGATAAGCGGCTCCTCACCTTGAATTATAGCGACATCGACAGGGTTGAAATGATCAGGAAGGGTTTCCGGCTCGAACTCGTCAAGGATGCGCAGGGTACATGGCAGATGTCGGGCCGGAATGTCAGGATCAAGACCGTAAAGGTGGACAGCCTCCTGAGGGAATTCTGCTGGATAGAGGCAAAGCTCTTCGCCGAGGGTATGCAGGTGAACCGGCCGCCCGATGTCGAGATCATGCTCAAGGCAAAGGGTCTCACCCAGAACGTAAAGTTATGGGAGGTGGGGAAGGCCCTCTTCGCGAAGAGCGATATCAGGCCGCATGTCGTGGAGATAGACAAGACCGTCCTCGATCAATTGCCCACAGATGTGAAGGCGATTGAGGACAGGTCCATCGTAGACCTTCAGGAAGGGAGCGTGAAGAAGGTCACGCTGGGGGAAAAGACCTTCGAGCGCAGGGACGCTGAGTGGTTCGCAGGAGAGGAGAAGTTGAAGGCGGGCTGGAAGATAGATTCTCTTCTCGGAGCGCTTTCCAGGCTGGAATATGAGGAGACCCTTGCAGCATTGCCGAAGGACGCGCAGCTTGAAAACAGGGTTGCGATCTTTTATGATGAGGCTAAAACGGTCTTCGATATCGCTTTATATGCTCCATCATCCGTAGCGGTGAACGGCAAGGTGTTTCGAGTGAGACAGGGGGGCTACCGTATGATAAAGGACTCCATAGGTATACTTGCAGAGAGAAGGGGTCAGTAATATGCAGTCAAGGCCTTCGTGGGATGCGTATTTCATGATGCTCGCCAAGCTCGCAGCCTCCCGTTCGACCTGTCTTTCCCGCCCGACGGGCTCGGTCATCGTCAAGGACCGGCAGATCCTGGCTACGGGATATAACGGGTCGCTGCCGGGCCAGGCGCATTGTGTCGACGATGGCGTGTGCTTCCGGCGCTCCTTGGACTGGCCCGAGGCAGCGAAGTACGACATGTGCAGGTCCGCGCATGCAGAAGCGAACGCCATTGCCCTGGGGGCCAAGAAGGGAGTGTCGCTCGAAGGGGCGACCATCTATTGCACCCTCGAACCGTGCATCACTTGTGCGAAGCTCATCGTGATGTCCGGGATCGTGCGGGTCGTCTACGAGCACGGGTACGAGTCGCCCATTCCCAAGCGCGACCAATACTGGAAGGATGTGCTTCTCAAGAGCAATACGGTGGTCGAGCAGCTCATCATCAGCGATGCGACCATCGCGTCGGCGGAGGAGTTTTTGCAGCCCAAAACCTCGCGGAGGAAACTATAGATGGTCCTCGGTGCGGATAGGATACTCAAGCTCATCCGGGTAGGGGTCGAGGTGGAGGATCACGAGACCAGGGCTCTGGTTATCAGGCCTCTGATCGAGTTTCTGTCGCAGGATCAGGTGGAGGGTATCGAGGGGACGACCGTCGACTTGCGGCTCGGCGCCATATATCGGCCTGTCGGGAGTGCTCGGCTCATGCGCGAGACGAGGGTTACCCCGGAGATCGAAAAGGTCATCGACAGCGCGACCACACCGGATGATATTTACCGCATCAGACCCGGGGAATACCTGCTCTTCCAGACCATCGAGCGCATTAACCTCCCCAAAGATCTCTTTGCCTATATCAGGCCGCGGACAACGATGATTCGATCCTGTATTCCTCTCGAGACGGCATTCATATCGCCGAACTACCAGGGCAGGCTCACCGTCGGCATGAAGCACCAGGGTGAACATGACGTGGAGATCCAAATGGGCTTTCGCATCATCTGTATCGCCTTTATGCCCATCGACGGGAGTGCCGTCCCTTATCGCGGGGTGTGGCAGGGCGACAGGATTTCGACGAATGGCAAGGAAGAACGGCCATTTTAAAGATCAACCCTCCTGATCTTCAAGGGGGGCTAGGGGCCAGCAGGATAGCCGCTCCTGGCGAAATGAAGGGCAGCGGTCCATTCCTGTGAACCTTTGGCCAGGAAGGGCAGGATTCAGCTTTTTAGGAGTCGCCCATGACTGTAGGTAGACCCACAATCATTCTTCATAATGCCTCATTCTTCATAATGCCTTGACAACCCTTTTCCTTGAGATATAGTGTCTGTCGCTAAAGATCTATTGAGTACTTTATCCGAAAGTATGCTTTGCGGGAAGATAGCGTATTTGAAAGGAACAGAGTGATGAGGTAGAGGAGATTTCGTATGGACAGCAATGAACTCGAACAAACACTTGTGCTCATTAAACCGGACGCACTCAAGAATTCATTGACAGGATATGTGCTTTCTCAACTTTCCGAATTTCACACAGGCCTGCGCTTCGCCGGAGCGAAGATCGTTCATGTCAGTAAGATGCTTGCCGAGGAACATTATGCCGAGCATCGCGGGAAACCTTTTTTTTCTTCGCTGCTGGAGTACATTATGGGAAGCATCCATTATCCCAACGATCCCTGGAAACGGAGGGTGATCGCCTTTGTCTATCAAGGAACGGAAGCCATTGCAAAGATCCGCGATATTGCAGGCCCGACAAACCCCCATATTGCCCGAGACCAAAAGCCAGGATCCATTCGCGCCCTGGGTACGGTAGTCCCCATCAAGGATGCCGCAGGAAATGTGATCAGCGATCGCCTGGATAATCTCATTCACGCCTCCGCTTTCAGCAGTGAAGCTGAACGAGAAATCAAGCTCTGGTTCAAGCCCAGCGATATCCCGCCTTTGATGCATCCTTACCCTACAGAGGTGAGCAGGGATCATTACTATTTTAAGGATAATAAACTTTATGGAACCTACGAGCCGGACAGCGTTGGCTTTATAGCACCTGGTGATGTTGCCTGGAAGTCTGATTTGGATACCCTCCGTTTGTTAAACCAGGGATTGACCGCACCGTGCTCTTTTGCATCCGTGGTTGCCAAGTACCTCATCAACCTGCAATAGGAGAGTCACTAGGGAGTTACCTCTTGTAGATTGTACACTTGGCCCCTAGAGATACAATCTCCTCCTGAGGTAAATTTAAAAGAGGGGGGAAAGGAGGACAAACATGTATATATACGGCAGCAGGGTAAATGATAAGGGAAGGGGTATCGATCGAGATGATAGCGCCGCAGCGGGCTCAATTCTGAAAAAGAGGTAAGTAACATGGAAACAACCTTGGTGCTCATCAAACCAGATGCCGTTGAGCGCGGCTTGATAGGCAGGATTATCGCGCGGTTTGAGGAAAAGGGCCTGAGGATAACAGGGATGAAAATGCTGAAGGCTGATAAGACGCTCCTCGCGGAGCACTATGCTCACCTTAAGGAAGAGCCCTTTTTCCCAAAAATAGTTGAATTTATGATGTCAGCCCCAATTATTGCGCTCTGTATTGAAGGGCTGGAGGCGGTAAATGTAGTCAGGGCGCTGTGTGGTGTGACAAAGTCCAGGGATGCCGCACCTGGGACGATACGTGGCGATCTGGCGATGAGCATTCGATCAAACCTCGTCCATGCTTCGGACAGCCTTGAGACAGCAGAGAAAGAACTCAGGCGCTTCTTCTCTGACGAGGAGATATTCCCCTATGCCAAAATGCTTGACCGAATCATATACATCGATAAAATATGATTTTATACGACCGGGAGAGACCCTTGCGAGTCTCTCCTGCGGCGATCTGCATATCCTGCAGAAGAAGGACGGCTACAGATTTTCCCTCGATGCCTACCTGCTCTCGGCATTCGTGGAAGAAAAGCCGGGCACGGCTGTGGTTGAAATAGGCTCTGGTTCGGGTGTCGTGGCAGTCCTCCTGGCGGGCATGAAGAGACTCAGGATAACCGGGGTGGAGGTGCAGGCGGATCTCGCGGAGATTTCACAGCGGACGGTTGCCCTCAATGAGCTCGCAGATTGGGTAGATATAGTTCCCGGTGACATCAGGGATTATGCCGGAAAGAGGGTGACGGCGGTGATCACGAATCCACCGTACCGACCGATGCATGCAGGGCGCCTCAACCCGGTTAAAGCCAAGGCGATCGCCCGCCATGAGGTGCTCCTGGATCTCGAAACCCTGCTTGCAAGCGCATATGCCATCTTGCACAAGGGCGGGCGCTTCTATTGCATATATCCGGCATGGCGTATGGCTGACCTGTTCTCCTCGCTGCGCGAGCACAAGATAGAGCCGAAGCGGATGGTCATGGTCCATTCAACGCTGACACAGAGGGCTGAGCTTATATTGGTGATGGCGGTCAAGGATGGGGGCCGGGAGCTCAAGGCCGGGCCTCCTTTTTCTGTCTACGGCCCCGATGGAGCATATTCGCGTGATATGGAGAAGGTTTTCAGCCAGCTCAAGATGCCAAAAAGCCATTGACGGTTGGGGCAAATACATGTTGATATGGGTGTAGAATGGATATAGAAAGGATAGCGCATGAAGGTTGAGATCCGGAATGTAACCAGTACCCGAAAAGAGATGGAGGTCTTTATTCCAAAAGAGGACGTCCAGAAATTCAGTGATGAAATCTATCACGAGATAGCGACAGGCATGGCTGTAAAAGGCTTCAGGAAAGGCAGGGCCCCGCGACATATCCTCAAGATGTACTATGGCGATTATATCAAAGGCGAACTTACCAAAAAGCTCGTGAACGAGAACTTTGAAAAGGCGGCGAAGGAGAAAGAGATCTTCGTGGTCTCCATCCCTGAGGTGGAAAATGATGAACCGAAGGAGGGTGAGGATTTCAAGTTTGTGGCCAAGTTCGATGTCAAACCGGAAGTCAAGCCCGAGAAATATACCGGCTTGGAGCTGAAGCGCATCAAGTATGATGTCAGGGATGAGGATGTAGATCTGGTTCTGGTTCGACTCAGGGAATCCTATGCCAACATTGCGGATGTGGACGCCCCGGATTACGAGGCGGCAAAAGGAGATTACGTCATTATCGACGTGAAAAGCGATGAGTACCCGAAGATGAACCGTGACAAGATGACGGTCGAGGCGGGGTCCCGGAGCTTTATCCCCGGACTTCAGGATGCCGTGATTGGCATGAAGGCCCAAGAGGAAAAGGATGTGGAGGTTGCTTTTCCGCAGGATCACTTTATGGAGGAGATGCGGGGCAAGACCGCTCGGCCGAAGATATTCGTGCACGCTATCAAACAGAGGATCCTGCCGGAACTAGATGACGAGTTTGCCAAGAAGGTACGGGAAGACGTCGATGGAATCGAGGCCTTGCGGAAGGTGGTCAAGGATGAACTCCTCATAAGAGCCGAGGAACGATCCCGGAACATGATTGAGCGGGATATCGTGGAGAAGCTCATCGATGCGAACAAGTTCGACATCCCCGAATCCATGGTGAAACTGCAGGCGGCCCTCATGATTCAGGGCATGGCCCACAGGTTCTCCGCCCAGGGGATTAGGTTGCAGGACGTCTATCCTGATCCCAGTGAGCTCAAGCAAGAGACCATCGCATCGAGCGAACGGACTCTACGGCAGACGCTCCTGATCGAGGCCGTTGCAAAACTGAGCGGAATAGAGGCTTCGGAAGAGGATCTCGAAAGGGAGATCGAGGCAATGGCCAAGCGCTATAACCTGGCGATGGAGACGGTCAGGAAAGGACTCGAAGAGAAGAACAAGATCGAAGAGGTCAAGTTTACTGCCCTGGAGAAAAAGGTATTCGATCATATTATCGCAAATTCACATGTAACCGAAGAGATTGAAAGGATGGAGGAAGCTTCCGTATGACGCTGATTCCGATTGTAGTGGAGCAGACAAACCGGGGTGAGCGGTCGTACGATATCTATTCGCGGCTGCTCAAGGACAGGATCATCCTCTTGGGCAGCGAGATCATTGATGATATTGCCAATCTTCTTGTGGCCCAGTTCCTTTTCCTGGAGTCGGAAGACCCCGACAAGGATATCTTCTTTTACATCAATTCACCCGGCGGGTCCGTGACGGCAGGTATGGCGGTCTATGACACCATGCAGTACATTCGGTCGAAGGTGAGCACCATCTGCGTCGGCCAGGCGGCTTCCATGGCGGCTGTTCTGCTTGCAGCCGGAGAACCTGGTATGCGTTATGCATTACCGCATTCCAGGATACTCATACATCAGCCCCTAGGCGGTGTGCAGGGCCAGGTGACCGATGTGACGATACAAGCAAACGAGATGTTGCGGCTGAAGGAGGAATTGACACGGATCTTGGCACATCACACAAGACAACCAGAGGAAAGGGTCGGGAAGGATACCGAACGGGATTTTTTTATGACCGCCCTGGATGCGAAGGAGTATGGTATCCTCGATCACGTGATCACCAAACGGCCGCCGCCGTCAAGCGAAGGGGAGGAGAAGGCTCATGCCAAAGATAAATGACCATTTCAGGCCTGGATTGCGCTGTTCCTTCTGCGGGAAGTCGCAGGAGGAGGTGCGTAAGCTTATTGCTGGACCTGATGTCTACATCTGTGACGAGTGCATTGCCCTGTGCAATGAAATCTTATCGGAAGAGGAAGGGGAGTACACTCATTTCAGCGCCGCTTCCCATATCCCGAAGCCTTCTGAGATCAAGGCCGTACTCGATGAGTATGTGATCGGACAGGAGCGTGCCAAGAAGATTCTGTCCGTCGCTGTGTACAACCACTATAAGCGAATCGAAGCGGGGACGAACGTCGGCGGGGTGGAGATCAACAAGAGCAACATCCTCCTCATCGGTCCCACCGGATCAGGCAAGACACTATTGGCCCAAACACTGGCCAAGATCCTCGACGTGCCCTTCACGATCGCCGATGCCACGACGCTTACCGAAGCCGGATACGTGGGTGAGGATGTGGAGAACATCATCGTCAACCTTCTCCAGAATGCTGATTATGATATCGAGCGGTGCCAGAAGGGGATCGTCTATATCGATGAGATAGACAAGATCGCCTCCAGAGGCGATAATCCCTCCATAACACGGGATGTGAGTGGAGAGGGTGTCCAGCAGGCCCTTTTGAAACTCATCGAGGGGACGATGGCATCCATCCCGCCCAAGGGAGGCCGCAAACATCCGCAACAGGAGTTCATCCGCGTGGACACGACCAACATCCTCTTCATCTGCGGCGGGGCATTTATCAGCCTGGACAAGATCATATCCCAGCGGCTCGACAAAAAGACCATCGGGTTCGTCGCGGATATCAAGGGCAAGAAGGAAAAGGACATCGGCGAGATCTTAAAGAATGTGCAACCGGAAGACCTCATCAAGTTCGGTATGATACCGGAGTTCGTCGGCAGGATGCCGGTCATATCCACACTCCACGAACTTGATCAGGATGCTCTCATCACCATCCTCACCGAGCCGAAGAACGCCCTGGTAAAACAGTATCAGGCCCTCATGAAACTTGAAGGCGTCGACGTGACCTTCAGCAAGGATGCGCTCAAGGCCATTGCGGAGCAGGCCATGAAGCGCAAATCGGGCGCGCGCGGTCTGCGCTCCATCATGGAAGGCGTCATGCTTGATATCATGTACGAGATCCCGGACTTAGAAGGGGTGAAGGAATGCCATATCTCGCAGGATGTCATCTTAAAGGGCAACTCCCCCATGATCGTGTATGAGCGCAAGACATCTCAGGCATAACAATTGCATAGTCATGGGGTTCGACAAAGGGGCATGTATATCTGGGAAATGTGATAAATCCTGCATTTGGGGTATTGACAGCTAAAATAAATGCTGTTAGGTTTTACGCGGATGTGGGAAAAATCAAATCTGATAGGAGGTATACTTTGACAAAGACGGAATTAATATCGGTTGTGTCGGGCAAGGCAGGGATCCCAAAGGCGGCAGCAGAGAAGGCGATTAACGCTATGACGGCGGCCGTCACCCAGGCACTTTCCAAGGGTGACAAGGTTACCTTGGTCGGTTTCGGGACATTTGATGTTGCCCAGCGGGCAGCACGGACGGGTGTCAACCCAAGAACGAGGGCGGTCATCAGAATAAAGGCATCCAAATCTCCGCGTTTCAGAGCTGGGAAGGCCTTTAAAGAGGCAGTCAACAAGAGATAAAAAAAGATCAGGGCGGGTAGCTCAGCGGGAGAGCATCGGCCTTACAAGCCGAGGGTCACAGGTTCAAACCCTGTTCCGCCTACCATTGAGATAGAATCAGCACGGGGGCGTAGTTAAGACGGTTATAACGCCGGCCTGTCACGCCGGAGGTCGCGAGTTCGAGTCTCGTCGCTCCCGCCATGACATGATCCATATCGCCTAAATATGGTGATGTGGATCTTTTTTGTCTGCGGTGTGCGCAATTGGGTCCGGGGATTTTATCGCTTGTATATTGCTTTCATTGAATATCCCCTTATATCGGATATTGCGGATATTGGAGGATCAAGGAATGATGAACAGTCGGTGTCTGGCCCTCTACTCCGGTGGTCTTGACAGCATCGTGAGTGTCAAGCTCATGCAGGACCAGGGCATCGATGTCATCCCCCTGTATTTTGCAACCCCATTTTTCGGATTGCCTGCCTTGCTGGACCCGGAACTCTTCAGACAGGGGCATTTGAAAAACTATAACATTCAAATCCACCTCATCGATTACACCGATGACTTTATCGAGATGATTGCCAAGCCATTGCACGGTTTCGGTAAACACCTGAACCCATGTATCGACTGTAAAATAGGCATGCTAAAAAAGACGCACACCCTCCTCACGGCCATGCATGCTTCATTCGTCATTACCGGTGAGGTCCTTGGTCAGCGGCCCATGTCACAGCGGAGAGACGCCATGCATATTATCGAGCGGGATTCCGGACTGAAGGATATTCTCCTCAGACCTCTGTGCGCTCATCACATGCCGCCGACATTGCCGGAACGAATAGGCATCGTCAACAGGGGCGCACTCCTCGAGATAGCCGGGAGGGGCAGGAAGATCCAGGAGGATCTCGCCCGTTCCTATGGAATTACAAACATCCCGACACCGGCCGGCGGATGCCTTCTCACGTATGAACAGATCGCCGCAAAGGTGCGGCAAACATTCGAACGATGCGCCCCGCAATTGCCAAGCCGTTATGATATCCTGCTCGACGTGGTGGGGAGAAAATTCCTGCTCGATGCGGTAACCGTGCTCATGGTCTCACGTAATGAACACGAAAACAATATTATCTGCAGGTTGACCTGCCCGGGCAATATCTTTCTCAAGATTGCGGGGATCCCAGGACCGCTCTGTATTCTCCGAGGGAACATTACCAGGGAGAACCTAGAGAAGGCCTCCAGTATCTGCCTCAGGTACAGCAAAGCACGAGGTAAATCCATGTTCAAGGCTCTCTGGGGCATTACCCCGTATGCAATGGACCAGTCAGTGGATACCCGGATATTGAGTGATGATGTCATCAAGGGTTTTCAGGTCGAAGGAAACAGATCGCGCACATAATGAGGCATAAAATGTCATACTTTCTCTGCGTCATCGGTATGGTCTTAATAATTGAAGCGATCCCCTATATCGCATTTCCCAGGTGGATAAAGTTGCTCGCTCGGTATATCGAGAACGTACCGGAGAAGACCCTACAGATTATCGGCTTCTTGGCGGCCTTAACCGGTCTTGGTTTCATCTATCTGGGCCGACATTGCGGAATGTAAATGGAACTGAAGGAATTTCATTACGATCTTCCGGATGAGCTTATTGCTCAGTATCCCATGGAACGTGGTACGGAGCGCCTTATGGTAGTTGAGTGTGGACGCGGATGTTTTCAGCACAAGATTTTCTCGGATCTCACGGACTACCTGAGAGCTGGGGATTGTCTCGTTCTGAATGACACACGTGTGATCCCGGCACGGTTCATAGGGAAAAAAGCCACCGGTGGTAAGGTTGAACTGCTTTTGCTCAAAATGCACGCCCCTGCAAGATGGGATTGTCTGATCAAAGCTGCGAAACCACCGCGGGTGGGCGCGGCTTATCATTTGGGAGAAGGTCTGATTGCGACGGTGGAAGCAAAAAAAGATGAAGGTTACCAAGTTGCCTTCAACAGGCCCGACCTCCTGTCTGTCCTGGGTGAAACACCCTTGCCGCCATATATCCACAGAACGCCTGATACAAAGGACAGAGAGACCTATCAGACGGTATATGCCAGACATGACGGTTCGATAGCCGCCCCGACGGCAGGTCTGCACTTCACTTCCGATCATCTCGAGCGATTGAAGGCCAAGGGGGTCGTGCTTGCCTTCATTACTCTACATGTCGGTCCCGGTACCTTTATACCGGTCAGAACTGAGAGGATCGAGGATCATCGCATGCTTGCAGAGGAATTCAACATCCCTGACGAGGCGGCAGTGACGATAAACCATGCCCTGGATGAGGGCAGGCGTATCGTTGCGATCGGCACTACGACGGCCCGTGTCTTGGAACATATCATAGTGCAAAAAGGAAGGATGATCCCCGGATGGGGATCATCCGATTTGTTCATTATCCCCGGATTTACCTTCCGGTGTGTGAGCGCCTTGCTTACGAATTTTCACCTCCCCTGTTCGACGCTGTTCATGCTCGCTACCGCTTTCGGGGGGTACGATCTCATCAGGGCAGCCTACCGGGAGGCGATAAAAAAAAAATACAGGTTTTTCAGTTATGGCGATGCAATGCTCATCCTTTAAATTCGATCTTCTGCGTACCTATGGGCAGGCCAGACGCGGCAGGATGCAAACCGCACACGGATGGATAGATACCCCGGCCTTCATGCCAGTCGGGACACAGGCCACGGTCAAGGCCGTCACCCCGGCTACGCTGAAGGCCATCGGCGCCCAGATCATCCTTGCCAACACCTACCACCTCCATATGCGGCCGGGCGAGGAGGTCATCGCAAGCATGGGCGGGCTTCACACATTCATGGGATGGAACGGCCCCATCCTAACCGACAGCGGTGGATACCAGGCATTCAGTCTGGCGAAACTGGTCAAGATCAGCGACGAAGGCCTCTGCTTTGCCTCGCATATCGACGGGAGCAGACGCATGCTCACTCCGGAAAGGGCGGTGGCTATCCAGGAGGCCCTCGGTGCCGATATCATGATGTGCCTCGATGAGTGTGTCGCCCACCCCCGTGAGCGGGAATATGTCGAGGCAGCGGTGGTACGGACGAGCCTGTGGGCTAAGCTTTGTTTCGAGGCGCGGGAAAGGGACAGTGCCCTCTTCGGAATCGTCCAAGGAGGTATATACCCTGATCTGCGGCAGAGGAGTGCCGCCGAAATCGCTGCGATCTCCTTCGACGGGATTGCCGTTGGTGGGCTGTCCGTCGGAGAGGGGCATGCGGTCATGATGGAGGTCCTCGACAGCACCCTAACCCATATCCCTCACGAGCGACCTAGATACCTCATGGGGGTGGGGATGCCGGGCGATATCATCGAAGCCGTCAGCCGGGGTGTGGACATGTTCGATTGCGTTCTGCCCACCCGGAATGCCCGCAATGGAATGCTTTTCACCTGGCAGGGGAAGATATCACTCAAGCAGGCACGTTATCGGGAGGACCCGAACCCGCCTGATGAGCAGTGTGCCTGTTATACATGCTCCAACTTCTCTCTGGCATACCTACGCCATCTTTTCATTTCGCGGGAAATCCTCTCGGCGATCCTCAACACCATCCACAATTTGCATTTCTATCTTGAATTAATGTCCAAAGTGCGGCATGCCATAGAGAAACAAACTTTGGATGATATACGAAACCAAATAAAGGAGATATACCATGATTAGCGTAGCGTATGCGGCTCCCTTTGGCGGCGGTGATCCAATGAGTTTTTTCATGAGCATCGCACCCTTGATCCTAATCTTTGTCGTGTTCTATTTCCTTCTCATTATGCCGCAACAGAAGAAGGCAAAGCAACACAAGGAGATGCTCGCCAACATCGATAAGGGCGATGATGTGGTCACGAGTGGGGGTATCCACGGGAAGGTGGTCGGGGTAGCCGATAATGTGCTCACCCTCGAGGTGGCGGACAAGGTAAAGATAAAAGTTTCGAGGGAGTTCATCGCATATAAGAAGAGCGCAACCGAGGAAAAGAAGGGCTAAACGGAGGGATCTATGAATAATTTCAAGCTTACGGGGATAATCATACTTGCGGTCATGGTCGTGGGTTTGCTCTTCGCCATGCCTACGCTCGTGAAGTTGTTCACTCCCTATAGTCTGCCTGAGCAATGGATTGGCCCCAAGAGCGAGGTGAAACTGGGTCTCGATCTCCAGGGCGGTATGCATTTGATCCTCAAGGTGGATACGAAGAAGGCCCTTGAGAGCAGGATATCGAGCCTGGCAACCGATCTCAAAGGCTTGATGGTATCAAAAAGGATCCATTATACCAAAGTGGAGCCGCTCCCCCCGGATGGGCTGCGGGTCATGGTGAGAGAGAGCACAGATCAGAACCAAATCACTGATCTCGTCAAGGGCGAATACCCATTCCTGACCGAGCCGAGCACCTCCACCCAGGAGGGCGCTCTCACTATGGATTTTAAAGTGAAGCCGGATGAGGCCAAGAGAATCCAGGAATCGGCTGTTTCACAGGCACTCGAGACCATCCGGAACCGC
>Ga0315284_10002494_pt1 | contig 26324 bp, 22 predicted proteins | sample YL17G09_16_MG_FD_203696 | JGI IMG/M metagenome (GOLD analysis project Ga0315284, IMG submission 203696) | Sediment microbial communities from Yellowstone Lake, YNP, Wyoming, USA - YL17G09_16 | ecosystem: Environmental > Aquatic > Freshwater > Lake > Sediment | place: USA: Wyoming | collected...
CCCGCCAAACCCGACCCCGCGGCGCTCCCCCCCGCCGCGATCCCCTGGGCTCGCGACGCCAGCAGACCCCAGCCCGCCGAGATCTCCCCGGCCCATGTGCCCTCCGCCCTGACCGCCTCCACCGTCCAACAGCGCCACTGATCATCCGCGCCCTCATGGAGTCTGACATGCTCAAGCCAAACCTCACCCACCGGTTCCTCTTCGTCGCCACCGCTCTTCTCTGCACACTCGCAGCCGCTCAGACAACCAGACCCGCCAGCACCCATACCCCTCCTCCGCCCAGGCCAAAGTCCGAAGCCGTCATCATTGCCGAAATCACCGCACAACTGGCCAGCCAAGACCCCGCCCAACACAAACAAGCCGTCGAGAGCATCCGCTCGCGCATTCAGACTCGCGGCCTCTCCGACCTCCGCAGCTACGTTCTCAGGCCCATGATGAACAACAAGCAGTTCACCGAGGTGGCCGACCTCGCCCTTGAGGGTATCCTCGCTTCTCCCGCCGAGACCCGCTCCGTCGAGGTCGTCCTCCAGATGCGCGTCAAGGCCCTCCTCGCGCTCGGCAAGACCGATGAAGCCCTGGCCGCCTCCAAGAGCCTCTTCAACATCGCCAGCATGAACGGCACGTCCGAAGCCATCCTCGCCGTCGCCGAATGTCTCAACGCCGCCCACCCCACCGATCCCGAGATCTTCAACAGGTTCCGCGAAGAGCAGATGGCCGGCGCCAGTCTTCCGCCCGTCACCCCCCCCGCCACCCAACCCGTCCCCGTCAAGTGCACCGTCCTCGCGGCCATCAAGGTCGACAGCAAAGCCTACGACGAAGCACTAAAGAAGATGCCCGCCGAGGACGCCGCCGGCCTCATGGCTCGCGGCAACCTGCTCCTGCTGGCCGATCGCGTCAAGGACGCCCGCGCGATCTTTGAACGCCTCTACTCACTCGCCGGCTCCGACATCAATGAGTCCAGCGAAGCGCTCGCCCGCTGCATCAAAGCCGAAGACGGCACGATCGGCCGCGCCAACGCCTGGGTCCTCTCCATCAGGCCGAAGAAGCCGGGACAATAGAACCGATCGTGCAGGCCAGTGGAAAGGCGGCACCTGTTTCGCGGCGGATGCTTATGCCGCGTCCGCGAATCGCGTGCAGTGCACAATCACCGTGCTTGACGCCAATGGGGCCGGCAAGCTCTAATGAACCTGGAGCGGCATCCAAGCCCTCGGCATGTCAGGAGCAACGGCGGGAGAGAGTCAGTGGTATGGCATGCTGAGACTTGGGGAATTGGGCCGATCAAGATTATGGGGCAAGAACAATCGCCGGGCATTCTCCTGCAAAAGCTGCTGAGCGGATGGCGCACCCAGCACCCGCGGCGGGCGGCTGGTGGCTGGTGGGCGCTGTGCGGATTCGGGTTTCAGGCGGGGGTATTCCTCTTGCGATTCTTCCGGAACCTGGAGGATGGTAGCGTCGAGCCGGGGGAATTCGCGGAGATGGAACACCTGTCGGATATTCTGTGCCCGGAGGGGGGGTGTTTGCGCCTGATCCAGGTGAAGTGGACACTGACGCGCTCGACGCTGATGGCAGCGTTGGAGGAGGCGTACCTGATCGTCGATCTGTGCCGGCGTGAGACTCCGGAGCTGTTGAGGCGGCTGCGCTTTCAGATCGTTTGTCATGGGGTACAAGATGGCGCGCCCAGGGACGTGCGGGCAGGGGGAATGGGGGACGTGATCAAGGAAGGGGGGGATGCGGAGACTTGGTGGGCGATGCTGGAACAGTTTGACCAGGCACAGCCGATTGCGGTGGAGCCGGATCCGCTGGATCAACTGCATCTCTACTTGTGGAACGCGGGCGTGGAGGACACGACGGCGTTGATTGAGGCGTGTTCGGGGCGTCTGCTGGAGAGTTTTGGGGCCTCGGGGCCCTCAGAATGGCGATCGGTGGGCGCGGCCTGGAGCGGCTGTATCGGTCGGCGCCCCGGCGGACCGATTGGAGGTCGGTGGGGGATGTGCTGACGGTGCGGGATGTGGCTGAGGACCCGGAGGCGGCGAGCTGCAAGGAGGTGCTGACGGGGCAGCCGCCGAAACTGGAGCATTTGCGGAAAGGGTGTTTTCGGCAGCGGGCGAAGGTGTTTGCGAGCCTGCGCGCGGAGTTTGAAGGATGGGTGGAGCGCCTCCGGGGTGCGGATGCCGAGACGAGCGATCGAATTCCGGTGTTCTGGATCAGCGGCCGGTCGGGTGATGGGAAATCGGTGCTGCTGCTGCAACTGGTGGCAGAGATTTTGGAGCGGGACCTGGTTGGCCCGTTGCTTCGCCTGAGGTCCGGGGGGCAGCTGCTCCGGCTGCTGGAAGCGCCGATCCCGGGGTCGGTGTTTGCGGATCGGGCGATTGGGCGTGTGTTTGCGGTGGTGGATGATGTTTACGACGTGGCGGACCGGGAGGAGTGGGACGAGCAGGTCCAGCGGGCGTGTGCGCTTCGGGCCACGCCGGTGGCGTTGATCACGTGCGGGCCGACGGAGCAGCGGGATCAGTTCGCGTCCCGGATGGCCGGGCAATTCGAGGTGTTTTCATTCGAGGCGCCGCACCTCGCGGCGGATGAGCGGGAGGAGTTTCTGGAGTGGTACAAGGCACGGACGGGACGGACGGCGACGCTGGAGGATGTGACGACACAGAACACACTGCTGGTGTTGTTCATGTTCGAGCTGGCGAAGGGAATGAGGCTGCCGGAATTTGCGCGCCGGTTCAGGCGGCGGCTGGAGCGGTTGGGGTTGTTCGAAGCGGTGCGGACGGTTCTGGCGGTGAATGCGCTCTATATGGGTGCTCCGGCGGAGCTGTTGGAGGATGACGCGAAGCGGGATGCGCTGGAGCGGCTGTGCCAGGATGACCAGATGCACTTTTCGATTGGCTCTGAGGACGAGGCCGGGCGGAGGCGGGGCATCCGATTGGAGCATGCGCACCTGGCATGGCTGCTGTTTGTGGAATGGGTGGAGCCGCCGACGACGCTGGGGAAGGCGTGGGGGCGGGAGTTGGGCAAGGCGCTGCATGTGTTAGTGAGCCGTTCGATGTTCGCTGCAGCGAACCGACTGCTCTATCACGTTCTGAACACCGGTCATGCTGGCGATGTGGGGAGGTCGGAAGATGCAGATCCTGTGGCTGATCGCCGGGAGGTGATCGGTGAGCTGTACCGGGTGCATGTGACGGACTGCGGGGGGCGCACCGAGGCGCGCTGTCTGTCTCGGTGGCTCGAGATGGAGCACAAGGTGGCGGGGCTGACATTAAAGCCTGATCTGGTGGTTATCGCGGGGGCAGCCTTAGCTGACGATGGGGTAGCGGAGTTTCTGCCTGCGTCCGTCGCTGCGTGGGTATGGCTCATGGCAGGGTCGCGGCCGCAGGGGCAAGCGGGGCACCTGCGCGAGAGTGCCGAGCGGTTCTTTCATCGCTTCAACAATGCTGCAGGGGTCGGTTATGAGCTGACCCGGATTTTGGCTCAGTCCCGAGGCGATAGCGCGGCGCTCAGCCTCGTGAGCCGGTGGCTGGAGGCAAATCCGACCCACCCGCAGGCCTACGAGCTGCTCGCGCCGATGGTGGCGGCCAATCCCGCAGATCCGGAAATCCGAGCAAGGGCCCTGAACTGGATGCAGGGGAATCCGAACCATCCGCAGGAATACTGGCTGCTCGCACCGTTGGTGGCGGCCAATCCCGCAGATCCGGAAATCCGAACAAGGGCCATGAACTGGCTGCACGGGAATGAGAACCACCCGCAGGTGCAGCATCTGCTCAAGACCGCGATTGCCCGAAGCGACGGGGACGATGCGTGGCTGGCAAGAGGGGAGGTCTATCTTCGGAAGCCTGGGTGCCAACACCCTGAACACATCATTGCAGTGCTGATCAGCGCTGGAAAGGCCAGGGCACGGTTTCTTGATATGGCGTTAGAGTACATGAACGGGGACATAGCCAAGGGGCCGCGCGGATTTCTACTTTATCACCTTGGCAGGGCGCTAATACGCAACGGCGCAAACGCAGTGGATTACCTCAGAGGGTGTGAATCTGAGGAGTGGGCGCGTGATGTATGTCGGGGCATCGCCTGGGCGATAAAGCGATCTGAAGAGGGCGTGGCGGCGTTTGTTCGGGAAGCTCTGCCGAAGTTGTCGGCGGATCAGACCTACTGGATACTGCGGGACGCGGTCAGATATGGGGCGGAATGCGACGAGTTGGGCGCGGTGCTGGCCCAGTGGCTGATCGGGAATCACTGGCAGCGGGGATATGGTGGGATGATGGAGCTATTAGCGACACGGCCGGCGCAGTGGAAGCGTGTCCTGGCGCTGGGCGTGCTGCCGCGGACGATTGTGGATGACTATGCGGCGCGGAGCGGCTGAAGTGCGGCCGCGGATGCACACGGATAGGACGCGCGGCGGCAACGCGGACGGGATCATGTGAATCCATAGGCAGACAACAACCCCCGGCGTCCGTCAAAGGTTGGCCCAATGTGCTGCGGTGCGTGATATGATCGCTGCTGACGATCTTGATGGCAAAAGGAGACCCCGGTGACGCAGCAGCACTCGTTCACACTGGCCATGATCCAGATGCTCGTCGAGCCCGGCAACCCCGCCGCCAACCTCCGCCGCGCCGCCATGCTCATCGCCCGGGCCGCCCACAACGGCGCACACTTGATCGTCCTCCCTGAAACCATGGACGTAGGCTGGACTCACCCCTCCGCAACAGCTCTCGCGCAGCCCGTCCCCGATGGCCAAACCTGCGCCGCGATCAAAGACGCCGCTCGCGAATACCACGTCTACCTCTGCGCCGGCCTCACCGAGCGCGACGGCCACGCCGTCTACAACTCCGCCGTGCTCATCGACCCCGCCGGCTCGGTCATACTCCATCACCGCAAACTCAACGAGCTGGAGATCGCTCACGACCTCTATGCCCAAGGCGACCGCCTCCACGTCGCGAAAACAGAACTCGGCGTCTTCGGCGTGATGATCTGCGCCGATGCCTTCGCCCCAGGCCAAGTCGTCAGCCGAACCCTCGGCCTCATGGGCGCCAGCGTCATCCTCTCCCCCTGCGCCTGGGCTGTCGAACCAGACCACGATCAACAAAAGAACCCCTACGGCCGCCTCTGGCTCGACAACTATCAACCCGTCGCCCGCGACTTCCACCTTTTCATCGCCGGCGTCAGTAACGTCGGCCCCATCACCGCCGGCCCATGGACAGGCCGCCACTGTATCGGCTGCTCCCTCCTCGTCGGCCCCGACGGCAATCAGATCCTCATGGCCCCCTACGGCCGCGACGCCGAAACCATCCTCTACGCCGACATCACCCCCCCGCCGCGGGACCCCCGCCACCACAATTCCAGCATCAACAGCGCATACAGCCGCTGTGAATGATCCACGCGCCCCGCCTCATGCTCGTCCACCAGCCGCTGCACCATCGCGCGGTTGAAATGCTGTGACGCGAACGACTCCACCGCAAACAGGTGATCGCGCAGCATCCCCTTCAGTTCCCCCCGGAACCACTCTCCCACCGGCACCGCAAACCCCATCTTCGGCCGCCTGAACACAAACTCCGGCAGATCAGCCGCAAACGCCTCCCGCAGCATCCGCTTCGCCCCGCCCCTCAGCAGTTCATCCGTCCTCAGCCCCGCCGCGAACTGCACCAGATCAACATCCATGAACGGCGCACGCACTTCCAAAGCGTGCAGCATCGACGCCCGATCCACCTTCGTGTGCAGATCCTCCGGCAGATACGTTACCCGGTCCGTCGCCAACGCCCGCTCCACCAGATCGCGCCTATCCCCGAGCTGCGCGTATGTCTGGACAGGCGCGGGCCATTGCGCCGGCTGCGCCGACCCGAGCAACTGCCCGACCATCTCCTCGTCGAACAACCGCACATAGCTCGCATAGCGCTCCGCCGCCGGCCAGCCCAGCGACGCCAACAGCCGCCTTAACCGAGCCCCGGCCGACTTCGGATGCGCACCTGGCACCGCGCGCGCACACCCCGCCAGCGCCGCCCGCACCGGCTTTGGCAGCCGCCCAAGCATCGCGGCCATCCGCACCGCCCGATACCGGTCGTATCCCCCGAACAGTTCGTCTCCCCCGTCCCCCGCCAGTGCTACCTTCACATACTGCCGCGTCTCTCGCGCCAGGTAATGCGTCGGCAGCGCCGATGAATCGCCGAACGGCTCCCCGTACACCGCCGCCAGCTTCGGCAGGTCCTCCGCCGCATTGGCCCTCACCACGAACTGCCGGTGCTCCGTCCCCACGTGTTTCGCCACCGCCGCCGCGTATGCCGTCTCGTCGTATCGCGCATCGTCAAATCCGATCGTGAACGTCAACACCCGCCCCTCTGATCCCACCGCCCTTTTCATGCACAACGCCACGATCGACGAATCCACTCCCCCCGACAGGAAACACCCCAAGGGCACGTCCGACACCATCTGCCGCCGAACCGCCTGGCCAATCAGCTCTTTCGCCGTTGCCGCATCATGCTCGCCATCGAATCCCCTCGCGTCGTTGGCGTCCGCGTACTTCCAGCAACCCCCTTCGCTGCCCTTCATGATCTGGCAATGCCCCGCCGGCAGCTTGTGGACGTTCCGGTAGATCGTGTCCGACGGCAGGTAGCCCCACCTCAGATACTCCGCCACCTGCGCCTCGCTCACCTCGGCATCCACCCACGGCACGGCGCGGATCGCCCCCAGTTCGCTGGCAAACGCCACCGCCCGGGCCCCGGCCCCCCACGCAAAATACAGCGGCTTCTGCCCCATCCGATCCCGCGCCAGAAACAATGCCCCCTCGTTCTCATCCCACACCGCAAGTGCAAACATCCCGTTCAGTTTCTCGACGCACTTCTCCCCCCACGCCCCGTACGCCGCCAGCAGCACCTCCGTGTCGCTGCTCGTCCGCCAAGTGTAGTCAGGCAGCAGCTTCGTCAATTCGCTGCGCAACTCGCGGTAATTGTAAATCTCGCCATTCAATACAATCCACCGCCCCTGCCCATCCGAAAATGGCTGATTCGCCCGCGCGTCCACGTCGATGATCGCCAGCCGCCGATGTACCAGTCCCGCCTGCGGCCGATCCGCCCCTGCCTCGCCCTCATGGTTCAGATACTCCCCCTGCGCATCCGGCCCGCGATGCGCGATGCGCGCCGACATCCGCCCCAGGATCTCGCGGCTCACGCGAAATCGATCATCCCACGCCACCACGCCCGCAATACCACACATAGACACCCGATCAGCCGCCGCCCATGTCGCCGCTCCGGCCTCATCACTCACCCGAACCGCACCTGCCGCTCACCCGGCCCGTCTCCGTCGTACCACCGTCCAGGCCTCAGCACGATCTTCCGCAGCCCCGCGCTCCTGCACCCAAGCAAAAGCTGCTGTTCCAGCCCCGCCAGCAGTAAATGCTTCAGATCATACAAGTGCGACGAGCTGTCCACGACCACCGTCAGCGTCCCCCGACTCAGCCCCTCCAGTGAACAATGCTCCAGCAGCAACTCCGGCACCAGCCGCCCCCAGCATTCCGCAATCTTCCCGAGCTTCGTCTGCCGCTTGGCCACCGACTGCTTGAAGAACGCCAACACCTCCGCCCCCAGCGAAGCCGTCTCCCGCTTCTCCTCCCGCTTCACCCGCTGCAGCCTCCGCAGCTCCGCCTCCTCACGCTGTCGCGAGTATAGCTCCATAACACCACCCCCGCCGCCGCGCCACCCCGAACACCAACAACAAGCAGCAAATAGCACCTACTGCAGGTTCACCGGCATCACCACATATTGAAACCCCGGCCCGCCCCGCAGCAGACCCGGCCGATTCCCCGCCACCATCTCAAACGTCACCTCCTCCGTCGCTACAACCTTCAATGCGTCGATCAGGAACGCCGGGTTAAACCCGATCTCCACGTCCGCTCCCTCATACTTGCACGGGAACGTCACGGTCGCCTCGCCCGCCCCCGGGGCCTGGCTGCTCACCACCAGCCCCTTCTTTGTGAACTGCAGCCGAACACCCTTGCTCTCCTCGTTGGTCAGCAGCGATGCCCGACGGATCGCGCTCAGAAAATCCGCCGTCGCTGCTGTCATCTTCTTGTCACAATCCTTCGGGAGCACATCCTCGTATGGCGGGAATTGCCCCTCCACCAGAACCGAGCTCAACGTCGCGCCGGCTGTCTGCACCAGGATCTGGTTCTCTTTCAACTGCAGGCTGACCTGCTCCTCCGGATCGCCCAGCAGCCGCTCGATCATCGCCAGCGACTTCGTCGGCACGATCGCCCGCGCACTCTCCTTATCGCCCTTCTTGTTGCTGATCAGCTCCCCCCGAGCCTCCGCCAGCCGCCGCCCGTCGGTGCTCACCAGGCTCAGTTGTTTCCCCTTCACGTTCAGAAGCACACCGTTGAACGCATAGCGCGTGCTCTCGCGCGCTGCTGCAAAGATCGTCTGCCCGATCAACTCCTTCAACTGCTTTCCCATCACCTCAAGATCGGCCTCCCCCTCAAACTGCGGCAAAGGCGGAAATGCGTCCGCCGGCTGCGTGTACACCCTGAAAACCGAATCCTGCCCTTTGATCTGGGCCATCTCCGCCGATGACTCGATCGACAATGTGTCGTCGATGCTCTCGCGCACGATGTCCCGCAGTTGGTCCGCAGGCACCAACAGCTCCCCTGCCTCTGATATTTCTACCTGTGTATCACGGCAGCGGATTCCCACCTCCAAGTCCGTCCCGCTCACCGTCAGCTCAGCTCCCTCAGCCGTCAGCTTGAGACACTGCAGCGCCGGTTTTGGCGTTCGGGAAGCCACTACACTGCCGGCCATCATAACCGCTTCCAGCAGTGCTACACGATTGCAGATGACTTTCATGAGCCTGGCCTTTCCTTACGGGGACTCCAAAGTGCGAGCAGGCCTGATCACATTCAGCCCCTGCCCGGCTAAGTGCAAGTGTAACTGTATTAGAGTATTTTTTAAACTTAAAGATAACCGTAGTAACGGTAACGCCTGTTGTATTGTGGAAAACTCTGGCATCCCATCTACAACTGACTATTAAAATTAAAGTTACAGATCAATATCGCATAATACAAATGTGGACAACCTGTTATAACCCATGATGTATGCGATGCGCACATTGGCTTGCCCGCACCACCTCGTCGTCCGTTCTTGGCTGCCTTGTTACCCACAGAGCTACCGATCGTCACGCCTGCAACACCATGGAGCATCTTGTCCACCGCCAGCACACTGCATCTGTTGAAAAGCCCATCCTTGCACCACCGCCAGCACTCCGCTACATAGTACCCTCTACCATGTCACCCCCGCGCCCAATCCTTTACCTCTGGGCGTTACCGACCACTCTCGTCGGCGTGGCCTTCCTGCCAGTAGCTTGGCTTACTGGCGGCCGCGCCCGGATCGTCAACGGCGTCCTCGAAATCCATGGCGGCGCCGTCCGCCTGTTCCTCACACACTGCACCCTTCTTCGTGGCGGTGCTGCTGCAATGACCCTTGGCCATGTCGTCCTTGGCTGCGATGCCCAGACCCTGCAAATCACCCGTCGCCATGAGCGGGTCCACGTCGCCCAGTGCGAACGCTGGGGCCCTCTCTTCATCCCCGCTTACCTCTTCGCCAGCTTCCTCGCCCTCCTCCGTGGCCGCCACCCCTACCGCGATAACCACTTCGAACGGGAGGCCTCCGCTATCCATTGACCGCACCCGCGCTCATCTCCCCTGCAAAACGCCTCCACAGATACGCCGCGCCAAACTGACCTACCAGCAGCATCACGATTCCCGGCCCAAGCGGGATGAAACGCCATTGCGCGCTGACCGCCGTGCCCCCCACTCCCGCCACAAGCCCTATCGCTGCTGATACCACCAGCACTACCCCGATCCGCGGGCTCAGCAGCAACGCCGTCGCTCCCGGCAACACCAGCAACGCCGTCACCAGAAGGCTCCCCATCAACTGCATCCCTGTCACGATGGTCAACGCCACCATCACCAGCAGCAGGTAGTGCACGAATCCCACGCGCACTCCCGACAGCCCCGCCAGAACCGGATCGAAACAGTAGAAAACAATCTCCTTCCAGAGCAGAACTGTAAGCAGTATCACGAGGACGCATAGCACCGCTGCCCCCGCCGCATGTACGCCCGAAATCCGCCCCATGTACCCCAGCACATAGTCATTCCACCCCGGCGGGCTTTGCCCCATGTGCACATGCGTGTAAATCCCGTACGCGATGAAGCCCCACGCCAGCGCCGCTACCAGGAAGATTCCGATCGCCGCGTCCGTCCGCAGCTCCTCCCGCCGCGTCACATAACCGATCCCCACCGCCATACACATGCAGAACGCCACCGCGATCGCATAGATCCCTCCCTGCGACGAAACCCAGACGCTCGACGGGAGCACCAGCGAGAGCATCCACGCCGTCCCCGCCCCGCCAAACCCGGCATGTGCGATGCCCTCCCCGATGAACGCCCAGCGCCGCAGCACCACAAACACACTCAACACGGCGCACGCCACCCCCACTGCCGCCGCCGTCACCAGCGCGCTCTCAAACGCCGTCATGCTCAGGACCGCTCCGGCCATTCCTGCCTTCCGTCTCCTGATTCCTCGGGGTGTATCCCCATCGCATCCAGATCGCACGCGAAAAACCGATGGGCCAGGTCCGCAGGCAGCCGCTGCGGCACGTCATGGTAATGCAGCGTCACGTTCAGACACGCGATCCGGTCGCTCAGCGCCGTCACCGCCTGCAGGTCATGCGCCACCAGCACCATCGTCAGGTTAAGCTTCCGTTTCAACTCCAGCATAAAACTGATGAACCGCTGCCGCCCCGCCGCGTCGATCCCCGTCATCGGCTCATCCAGCAGCAGCAGCTTCGGCCGCCCCGCCAGCGCCCGCGCCATCAACGCTCGCTGCTGTTGCCCCCCCGAAATCGACCCGATCGGCCGTCCCGCCAGCTCCCTCAACCCGGCCTGCTCCAGCAGCCAGTCGACGAACTCCAGGTCGTCCGCCCGATACCCTCGCAGCATCCCCGTTTTCCCGGCCAAGCCGAGTCTGACCAGTTGCCTCACGCTGATCGGGAAACCCCGCGGCAGCGCATACCCCTGCGGCAGATACCCGATCACGTCTCCGCGCGCGATGGCCTCCGCCGGCCTCAATCCCCCGATGCTGATCGCCCCGCGCGTCGGCCTGCAAACACCCAGCAGCAACCGCAGCAATGTCGTCTTCCCCCCGCCGTTCGGCCCCACCACCCCCAGCGTGCTCCCCTCCTCCACCGCCAGCCTGATCTGCTTCAGCGCCAACTGCTGCCCGTAAGCGAAGTCCACGTCCGAAATGTCCACCATCGCCGCCATCCGCCGCATTGTAGACCGCGCCAAGCCATTTGCTACGCCGCCCCGCCTGATCGGCCCGCGCCTCCGTTGTATTGCCCCCCCCAGTACGTCCAGACGTCAGCACCCGTGAACGTTACCTCGTACCACATCGGCTCTGCATCAGTACTGGAATGCGAGACGACTACCTGGCTCGGCAAGAGGCCCACAACAAGGACGCCACTATCCCCGCTTCTCCTGCCCGTTCGGCCGTTTATACCCAATATGCCTCAGAAAGCGCCATCTCGCAGCCGAAGACCGTCCGATAATCAGGAATATTCGTGCGGTGCTGCAGCTCCCGCCTACCCTTTGCCCCGTCGCAACGTCTGCTCCCCCTCCCAATTGCACCCTGATTTCCACTTGCCCTGCCCCCCGATGTATGCGTATATATTCTATCATGGCGCTAGCAAAATACATGCCTCGTCCGCTAACGCCGATAAATATCCTATGGCGATGCAGTTAACACAGTATCTCCGGACCGAAATGCGGCAGCTCCTCACGCCCCGCATGATCCAGTCCATGGAGATCCTCCAACTGCCCCTCTTGGCCCTCGAAGAACGCGTCGAGCAGGAACTCCAGAGCAACCCCGTCCTCGAACTCTCCCAAACCGACGCCGACGACGCCGGCACTATCCACATCGAGCCCGCCCCACCCGAACGCCGCGAGGACCGCTCCGAATCCGAGCGCCCCATGGTCGTCAGGGAGGACTCCAACCAGGCCGCCGACTTCGACCGCCTCGCCAGACTCGGGGACTACCTCGAAAACGAAGAATTCGCCACCAATGGCCCATCCTCCTTCCGCCCCTCTTCCTACGCCGGCCAGCGAGACAAAAAGCTCGACGCCATGAACAACACCGCCGCTCGCGCCGAGCCCCTCTCCGACTGCCTCCTCCGGCAATGGACCTTCGTCGAATGCCCCCCCGCCGTCCAGACCGCCGGCCAGACCATCATCAACTACATCGACGCCGAAGGCTACCTCCGCACCGACCTCCAGGTCATCCAGGCCGATTCCAAGGTCCCCCTCTCCCTCGATGACCTCAACGCCGCCCTCAAGCTCGTCCAGACCCTCGATCCCGCCGGCGTCGGCGCCCGCGACCTGGGCGAATGCCTCTTCCTCCAGCTCGACGCCATCAAGGACGACCCCGAATTCGCCGAGGGCCACGACTTCAACCTCGAACGCAAACTCATCCAGGACCACCTCAAGGACCTGGAGATGAACCGCTACCCCCAGATCAGCCGAAAGCTCGGCCGCGATATCCCCGACATCCAGAAAGCCGTCAGGAACCTCGCCCGCCTCCACCCCCACCCCGGCCGGCTCGTCGGCGGCGTCGATGCCCAGCCCATCAGCCCCGATGCCACCATCTACTTCGACGAGGAAACCGGCAAGTACGAAGTCCGCATGACCAATGACCGCGGCCCGAACCTGTTTATCAGCTCACTCTACCGCAAGATGCTCAAGGAACGCACCTGCGACAAGACCACCCGCGAGTTCCTCGCCAACAACGTCCGCAACGCCCGCTGGCTTATCGAATCCATCCAGCAACGCAACAGCACCATCCTCCGCGTCATCAAGGCCGTCGTCGAGGCCCAGGAGGACTTCTTCGATAAGGGCACCGAATTCCTCAAGCCTCTTCCCATGATTCAGGTCGCCGACCAGCTCGGCATCCACGTCGCCACCGTCTCCCGCGCCGTCTCCGAGAAATGGGTCCAAACCCCCCGCGGCATCTTCCCCCTCCGCCGATTCTTCTCCGGCGGCACCACCAGCGCCGAAGGCCAGGACATGTCCTGGGACGCCGTCAAGGAGAAACTGCGGGTCATCGTTGCCAACGAGGACAAGCTCAACCCCATCAACGACGACGAGATTGTCGAAAAGCTCAAGGCCCAGGGCATCGAACTCGCCCGCCGCACCGTCGCCAAGTACCGCAAAATCCTCAACCTCCCCCCCGCCAGACAACGCCGCGAGTTCTAGAGGGTTGCAAAGGGGATGAAGAGAGAGCATTCTGTTGGCGTTTGGCCCAAGAGTATCCCATCATCAGAGTTCCATACGACGCGCCCATTGCCAAAGAAGCCACGGGCAGCAGGGTGAATTTCTGGTATGACCACCCACAATTGGGGCGTTGCCTGTATAAGGAGCCGCGCCCTGAGACCGGTGAAGACTGGGCTGAGAAAGTGGCCGCCGAATTGTGCGGGTTGCTGGATTTGCCGCACGCGCGTTACGAACTGGCGGAGTGGAAGGAACTGCACGCCACGATTTCACCGTCATTTGAGGGCGCAGGTCAGACGCTGATCCTGGGAAACGTGCTGCTATCGGGGATGGATCCAGACTACCCCGCGCAGCCACCGGGCACCAGACGATACCATCGCGTTCCACAACACACTCTCGATCGTGTTATGAGCATGATGCGTACTGCGGACGGAGGTCCGCCTGGCTGGATCGGCATCCCCGCAATCGCATCTCCCGCCGGGGTGTTCAGCGGGTATCTGCTGCTGGACGCGTGGATTGGGAACACGGATCGCCACCACGGGAACTGGGGCATGCTATGGGAGCGCCCCCCGAAGGATTGCGAGGGAACCCGCATCTATCTCGGTGCCTTGCGACTGGCGCCTACATACGACCATGCCTCGAGCATGGGCAGTCACGAGTCCGATCTGAACCGACAAGCGCGCCTTCGGTCACGCGATAGGGGCTATAATATGGAAGGATACGCAGAGAGATGTCTTTCAGCCTTCTATGCTTCGGAAGGCGATACTAAGCCGATGAAGACGATTGATGCATTTCATGCGGCCGCCCGACAGCAGCCTGAAGCGGCGCGAGAATGGTTGAGACGTCTGGCAACCGTGACGACGGATCAAACAGAAGCCATACTCAGACGGGTGCCCACAGCCATCATCTCGCCGGGTGCTGGCGAGTTTGCCCGCGCTTTGCTGGAAATTAACCAACGCAGGCTTCTTAACCTGCGAGGGAGCATATTGTGAAGACGCTATTTGTCGCTTGGCAGGACCCAGACAGTCGTCGGTGGTTTCCAATCGGCCAGCTTACGGCTGACGGAACCCGGTACTATTTCTCGTATACCGAAGGCGCACGTGAGGCACAGCAAATCGGTGGATTCTGTCCCTTGCCATCTTTTCCGGATCTCAACGTGGTCTACGAGTCCGACTCGCTCTTTCCGCTATTCTCCAATCGGGTCTTATCACCGTCCCGCCCCGAGTACTCCGAATTTGCCCAGTGGCTGAATGTGCCACAGAGCGAAGATGACCCCATCATGCTGCTGGCGCGAAGCGGCGGACGACGGGCAGCCGACACGCTAGAGGTATATCCGCGTCCTGAACCCGACAACGAAGGCAAGTACCACATCCACTTCTTCGCCCATGGGCTGCGGCATCTTCCAAAGGCGTCCACTGAGCGCGCCGCACAGTTACGTGTCGGCGACCCGTTGTTTCTCGCTCTCGACTTCCAGAATCCACACGACCCAGACGCTCTGATGGTCCGCACTGAGGACTCTTATATTGTCGGGTACTGTCCGCGCTATCTGCTGCCCGATGCCTTTGAGATCACGGGCAGAGCACTTCTCCAATTGGCCGTCGAGCGTGTCAACCCGCCGCCAGCCCCTCTGCAGCTCCGCCTCCTTTGCAGCTTAACTGCCCAGTGGCCAGCGGGCTTCCGCCCGTTCTCAACCCCCTCGTACCAGCCGATTCCGGCTCAGCTTGCCGTTTGAGCCAAGCAACAAGGCATCGAACTCGCCCGCCGCACCGTCGCCAAGTACCGCAAAATCCTCCACATCCCCCCCGCCAGACAACGCCGCGAGTTCTGACCCGCCTCCATCAGTCCCCTTTCTCAACCAGTTTGCCCCGCTTTCGGGAAAAAGCCCCCTCTCTGCGCGTCATCTGTCCTGTACAATCCAAAACACATGCCCCTCCCCCTCCGCAAACGCTCCCTCACCCTCGCCGTCCTCCTCGGCCTCCTCCTCGGCGTCGGCCTCTTCACCTTCAACTACGCCGAGGGCCTCTCCTACTTCTCCTCCGACCCCAAAGCCTGCGCCAACTGCCACATCATGAATGACCAGTATGACTCCTGGACCAAATCCTCCCACCACGCCGCCGCCAAGTGCGTCGACTGCCACCTCCCTCACGAAATCGCCCCCAAGCTCCTCGCCAAGGCCGACAATGGCTACCGCCACTCAAAAGGCTTCACCCTCAACGACTTTCACGAGCCGATCATGATCACGCTGCGGAACTCCCGCATCCTCCAGGACAATTGCCTCGCCTGTCATGGCGACTTCGTCCACGATATCCTCCCCGGCAGCTCCACCGACCCCAACGCCGTCCGCTGCGTCCACTGCCACTCCGGCGTAGGCCACGCCGGCCGCTAACGCCCGCGCTCAGAAGCCCGGTAGGGTCCGCACCGCGGACCATTTGCTCAGAAGCGATTTGAACAGGAGAAACGCACATGACCACCACACCAACCCCTCCTCCTCCCCCGCCGCCATCACGCTCCTCCAGAACCATGTTCTTCGTCGGCGTCGTCGTCATCGTCGCCATTGCCGCCGCCCTCATCTCCGCCCTTCTCGTCAATATCTTCCAGCGCAAGCAGGAGGCCAAAAACCCCTATATCCGTTTCGTCGACGTCACCGACAATACCACCGACCCCGCCGAGTGGGGCAAAAACTGGCCACGTGAGTATGACAGCTACCTCAAAACCACACTCCCCACCCGCACCAAGTATGGCGGCGGCTCCGCCTCCGAAGGCCAACTGCCCCCCCAGAAAGCCGAAAAAGACCCCTGGCTAACCCGCATGTTCGCCGGCTACGCATTCGCCATCGACTACCGCGACCGCCGAGGCCACGCCTTCATGCTCACCGACCAGCAACAAACCCGCCGGACCAAGGAAGGCAAACAGCCCGGCTCCTGTCTCCATTGCCACGCCTCTGTCATGCCCCTCTATCGCTCCATGGGCAAGGACCTCGCACCCACCCTTCCCGTCGCCGACCAGATCCAGAAAGGCCTCGAAGCCGTCGGCAAGCTCGACTACTGGGACGCCCTCACCAAGCTCAAGGAAGTCAACTCCGATCACCCCGTCTCCTGCGTCGACTGCCACGACCCCAAAACCATGGCCCTACGCGTCACGCGCCCCGGCTTCATCACAGGCATCAAGGCCTACAAAACGCATCAGGGCATCAAAGACTACGACCCCAACCGCGACGCCTCCCGCCAGGAACTCCGATCCTTCGTCTGCGCCCAATGCCACGTCGAGTACTACTGCGGCCCGAAAACCACCCTCCTCTTCCCCTGGGCCAATGGCCTGAAAGTCGAGGAAATCGAGGCTTACTACGACACCTACAAGTTCCCTGATGGCCACCGGTTCTTTGACTGGCAACACGCCGAAACTGGCGCCGAGGTCGTCAAGGCCCAGCACCCTGAGTTTGAGGTCTGGAGCCAGGGCACCCACGCCCGCGCCGGCGTCGCCTGCGCCGATTGCCACATGCCCTACCTTCGCGAAGGCGCTCTGAAAGTCTCCGACCACTGGGTCCGTTCACCCCTGCTGAACATCAGCCGCGCCTGCCAGATCTGCCACCACGATCCCGAAAACGAACTCGAGGCCCGCGTCGAAACCATTCAGGATCGCCATTACGCTCTCCTCAAACGTTCCGGCGCTGCCCTGGTCGATATGCTCGACGGCATCAAATCCGCCGAGGCCGCGGGCGCAACCCCTGACCAGCTCCGCCCCGTCCTCGAACTCCAGCGCAAAGCCCAGTGGCGCCTGGATTTCGTCGCCGCCGAAAACTCCATGGGCTTCCACGCCGCCCAGGAGCTTGCCCGCACGCTCGCCGAATCCATCGACTACTCCCGCCAGGCCCAACTCGCCGCACATGCCCTCCGTCCCCCCGCCACACAACCCGCCGCTTTCTTGTTTGCCCGCCCGTCCCCCAATGACTAGGCTTATAACGTAGCGCAGGTGCCTGTCTGACGGACCCCGGCCAGTCACCCCCGGGGCCAACGAGGAGCCGAACATGTCAAAGCGCAGAGCCTTCACCCTCGTCGAGCTTCTGGTCGTCATCGCCATTATCGCCCTTCTCATTGCCATCCTCCTGCCCGCCCTGAGCAGAGCCAGGGAAGCCGCCAACCGCGCCGTCTGCGCCTCGAACATGCGCCAGCTTGGCATCGCCTTCCTCACCTACCACGCCGACTTCAAAGGCTTCCTCCCCTGTGCCGCCAACGACCCCGGCTGCGTCAACCCCACCCGCGCCTGGGTCGCCTGGTACGCGCCCGACCATTACTCCGGCAGCCTCATCGCCCCCTACCTCGGCAAAAACATGGGCCGACGCATCCTCCTCTGCCCCTCCGATACCTCCGTTGGCCAACGCACCTACCCCTTCAGCTACACCGTCAACGACGAAATCTTCCAACACTGGTCCCGCTTTAATATGAAGCAGCCACGCATGAGAGTGACGAGGCCATCCTTCAAAGTCATGGCCATCGAGCAGAGCGCCCAGAACATTCAGCGCGGCTGCTTCTATGTCTCCGAAGTCCGAAGCTTCGGCAAGAAGATCCTCGCCGACCGCCACAGCACCGCCCGCGGCAACGTACTCTTCTTCGACGGCCACTGCGATCTCGTCGACAGCTCCATGTTCACCATCGCCGCCTCCGACCGCCGCCCCATCCCCTACTTCCTCGACCCCCGCGCCAACTAGCACTCAACCTCGCCCCGCCCCCTGACCCCTCTCAGTTACCCCATTGCGCGGGGTGGTCGCTTCAGCGGCCACCAACCCCCTCACCTTCCCGCCTCCGCCTCGATCATCTCCGCTTGCCACCGCTTCCGCTCTGCGCATAATGCCCCCCGAGGCAATCCCCATGACCCACTACACCCGTCGCGCGTTCCTCAACTCCCTCGCCGGCTCCGCTATCGCCGCCGCCCTCCCCACCCTCACCTCCTGCACCACCCAATCCCCCCCTTCTTCGCCCGGCGCCCGCAAACCCAACATCATCTTCATCCTCGCCGACGACCTCGGCTACGGCGACCTCGGCTGCTATGGCCAACAACAAATCAAAACCCCCAACATCGATAAACTCGCCGCCCAGGGAACCCGCTTCACCAACGCCTACGCCGGCTCCACCGTCTGCGCTCCCTCCCGCTGCGCCCTCATGACCGGCCTCCACATGGGCCATGCCTACATCCGCGGCAACTACAAAATCAACCTCCGCCCCGATGACCTCACCGTCGCCGAAATCCTCAAGTCCGCCGGCTACACCACCGCCCTCGTCGGCAAGTGGGGCCTCGGCCACGAAAACTCCACCGGCACCCCCAACAAAAAAGGCTTCGACTTCTTCTACGGCTACCTCGACCAGACCCACGCCCACAATTCCTACCCCACCTTCCTCATCCGCAACGAATCCCGCGTCAAGCTCCGCAACGTCGTCCCCAAGGAAGGCCCCGTCGGCCAAGGCGCCGCCACCGAACAAATCGACTTCTCCAACGACCTCATGGCCGACGAAGCCCTCGCCTTCATCGATCGTTCCAAGGACAAACCCTTCTTTCTCTACTATTCCCCCACCATCCCCCACGCCAACAACGAGGCCAACACCATCGACGTCCCCGACCTCGGCATCTACAAGGACCTCGACTGGCCCGAACCCCAGAAACGACACGCCGCCGTCATCACCCGCATGGATTCCTACGTCGGCCGCATCGTGCAGAAACTCAAAGACCTCGGCCTCGACGACAACACCATCGTCTTCTTCACCTCCGACAACGGCCCCCACAAAGAAGGCGGCAACAAACCCGACTTCAACCGCTCCTCAGGCCCACTCCGCGGCCTCAAACGCGACCTCTACGACGGCGGCATCCGCGTCCCCATGATCGTCCGCTTCCCCGGCCAAACGCCCCCCAACACCGTCTCCGACCAGCCATGGGCCTTCTGGGACTTCCTCCCCACCGCCGCCGCCCTCGCCGGCGCCAGGCCCCCCAAGACCACCGACGGCATCTCCATGCTCCCCGCCATCCTCGGCCAGCCCCAAACCAAACAGCACGAATACCTCTACTGGGAATTCCACGAAGGCGGCTTCAAACAGGCCATCCGCATGAACAACTACAAGGCCGTCCGTCTCGGCACCAGACAACCCATTGAGCTATACGACCTCAGCACCGACATCGGCGAGAAGACGAACCTCGCCGCCTCTCACCTCGACATCGTCAATAAGATCGCCCCCCTCTTCGCGACCGCCCGCACAGACTCCAAGGAATTCCCCATCAAAGAACCCGAGAAGAAGCCCCCCGCGACGCGGCAAGCGTAGGGCGCGCTTCATCTGTCTTCGGTAGGTCGGACACTCTTGTCCGACACGAGTCTGCGAGTGGGGGATGTACTCATCCCTCCGAGCAGACTCGTTCTCTCCCCGCTGCTCATCCGCCCCGACATACTCCCCCGCATGATGCCGCGGGTGCCGCGAGCCGCGCTGGCCGTCACCCGGGAATTGCGACGGCCCCACATGCCCTCAGATACTCCGCAACAGAGGCATTCCATTTCGGGTTGCGCGTTGGATCCTCAGCATCTCCAACGGGTACATAGATGATCATGCCCTCCCTGGCCCGCGTCAGAAGCACACCCGCTCGTTGAACTCGTTGTACCGCCGGACAAGGTGATTCAGGCAGTTGTGCATGTAGCGTCTTCTCCAGCGGTACCGGGAATGGCAGGGGCTTTCTTACGACCCCTCTTCCTCGAAGCTTTGATGTGAAGGTCACCGCCGATCTGGAGTTGGCCTGCGTTGACCCCCGCGTTCCCGCGATTCACCGAAATGCTCGCCGGATGTCAGTGACACAACCCCCGAAACGAGTCCTGAATCTTAGCGTACAGCGCCTTGTACTGCTTCGTAGCATCTCTGCATCGCTGCATGCCCGATGGATCACGACTGGGAGGAAAGTGGTAATCATCGTAACCCGAGAAAGCGTCTTTCGCGGAACGCCATGCAGCATCCAGCAGCTCGCAACACCCCTTCGGGAGCCGGAATTGCCTCGGTTCGTAGCAACTGCGCATCTCGTCAATTGCCTTGCCCGATTTGTTGAGGAGGTTCTCGTTGGGTCCCAACCTCGAATCGGCCAAATCCTCAAGGAGAGTCTGCAACTCATGGAGCTTGTGCGAAAGCTCCCGCAATATCGTCGGGAGGTCGGAATCAGACGCCGGGTTGCCCCGGGCGGTGTTGTCCGCACACGCGATGAGGGGAGGCAGGGGTTGACCAGGGTTGGATTGAAGCCGTTGGTTTATCAGTACAGCAGCTCTGTCGGGGGTCGTTGCATTGGCGTCGATACACCCGTCGATGGAGAAAAACCCGTCGATCTGCGTGTTGTCGAAACGGAATGGCATGACGTCCCGTTCCCGTTGCTTGATTACGTCGCGAATGGCTCTCCCTTCCAGGCCGCACCATTCCTTCTCTTTGTAATGCTGGGAGAGGAAGATGACGATCAACTCAGACTGATCGTGGTAGATAGACTGGAGATAAACATCCAGGTCGGGTCGGGCCAGCTCGCCTTCATAACACTTGTCATAGAAGACCTTTTCCGCGGAGATGATCTTGCAGAGCGCCGCATGAACCTTTTCAACGTATGATCGATGCTCGCCGGGGAAGGAGAAGGCTACAGCGAAGCGACGATCGGGTTGAGCTCCAGAGTTCCCCATTCTTGAGAGCATGGTAACGCCGGCGGAGGGGAGTGAGAAGGGCGCGCGGGAAAGTGCAGTACCGAAGCCAGTCGCGAATGCGGCAACTACTTCCTCCCCATCCCCAATATACTCACAAAAAAGCTCGACAAAACCGTCTGAAACCCCAGCGCCGTCAGCGTGGCACCCGGGATCACCCACCGCATCGTCTGCGCATAGCTCAGCCGCCCGAAATCAACCATGAACCACTGATTCACCGCCGCCAGCAGCAGCCCCACACCCAGCGCCAGCGCCAGCGCACCCAGCACCAAACCCCGCTCCAGGTTCACCGCCTTGAAAAACCGCTCCATCTTCGGGTCCGGCGGCATCAGCCCCTCGCTGATCGCAAACGTCTTGGTGAACACGGCGAAGATCACCGACTGATACCCGCAAAGTATCGCCACGCTCGCGAACAGCAGCGTATGCGCGTCGAACGTCAGCCGCCCCACCGTCAGGCCCGGCAGCGCCAGCCCATACCCGATCAATCCCAGCAGAATCAGCACCATCCCCGGCACCAGAAACAGCCACCGCGGGCTGTACATCAGGAAGAACCGCAACGTCCGCCACCCGTCCCGGAACGTCTTCAGATGCGGCGCATGCGCCTTCCGCCCGTCCGGGTGCAGCGTGATCGGCACCTCCGCGATCCTGGCCTTGTACAGACTCGCCTTGATGATCATCTCCGTCGCGAATTCCATCCCGATGCACCTCTGATCCAGGCGGTTGTAGAACTCGCGGCTGAACCCTCTCAGCCCGCAATAGATGTCATTGATCGGCGCCCTGAACCACCACCGCGCAAACAGCGAAAACATCGGGTTCCCCCACCACCGGTGCAGAAACGGCATCGCGCCGCGCCTCACCGTCCCCCCGCCCGAAGGCAAACGGCACCCCTGCACCAGGTCATACCCCTCCCGCAGCTTCTCGACGAACTTCCCCACCTCCAGAAAATCGTAGCTATCGTCCGCGTCACCCATGATCACATACTTGCCCCGCGATGCCGCGATCCCGCCCATCAGCGCGTTCCCGTACCCCTTGGCCGTCACCGGAACCACCCGCGCGCCCGCCCCTTCGGCTATCGCCTGCGACCCGTCCGTCGATCCGTTGTCGGCCACGACCACTTCGCCGTTGATCCCCCCCGCGCGCAGCGCCTCCTTCGCCTTCCCGATGCACGTCGCCAGCGTGTCCGCCTCGTTCAGGCACGGCATCACGATGGATAGCTCGACCTCGGATACATCTACCATGATGGGCAGTCTTCCTTGTGCCGCCGCCTTCACGTCCGCCTGTATGCTCATGCTCGCTCCCGCCATCGCCCTCGCTCGCTCTCCATTCTAACGCCTACTTCTTCCGCCCCGCAAACATCAGCTTCCCCCACCCCACTCTACACGCCTCCTCCTCAAAATGCCCTCTCAGCAGCCGCAAGATGCCCGCCCCATGCCTCAGCCACTGCTCATACGTCCGCCGCTCATGCTCGATCATGGTCGCCAGCGCATCGATCCTCTCCCACATCCTGCGCATCCACCGGCTCCTGGCCATCGCATGCACCCCCCGCAGAAACGGCGTCAGCCACGGCTCCACCGCCACAAACCTCCCCCCCTTCCGCAACACCCGCCGCGCCTCCCCCAGCGTCCTCTCCAGGTCCCCCGGCAACTCCGCCAGATGGTGCAACCCTCCCTGCACGATCGCGATGTCCTTCGATTCATCCGCAAACGGCAGCTCCCGGCAATCCGCCACCTGAACCCGCCCGATCCCTTCATACTCCGCCGCCAGCGCCGCCGACAAATCCACTCCCTCCACGTGCGCGAAGCCCAGCCGTTCCAGCGCGTGCAGCCCATTGCCTCGCCCGCAGAACAGCTCCACCACCGCCGCCTCTCGGTCCCACGCATCCGCTCCAAGTTTCCGCAATCGCCGGATGAACTTCCGCACCTCCTCCTCGGGCGTCTCAAACCTCAGATACGCCGCCTCCCAGTCGTTCGGAGTCGCTTCACTGCTCTGCGGCACGTTCCAACCTCGCCACAAAATGTAGCCCCCGCCCGAACACCCAATCCGCCCACGCCGGGTAGATCCCCAGATCCCGCTCCCACACCGCCACTTTCAGCCCCAGCTCCTCAAACGCCACCTCCCACCTCGACCTCGTCCAGTAGTTATACGGCAGTCTCACCCCGTGCCGCGCATTGCCCACACGATCCATCACCCGCAGCGTCGTCCCCGCCAGAAACCCGTCCCGCGTGTGATCCTTGATTACCACCGCCCGCCTGGCCACGCGCTTCGCCTCCCTCAGCAGCACCATCGGGTCATCCGTGTGATGCAGCACATCCACGAACATCACCACATCATAGCTGTCGTTCTCCGCCGGCATCTTCCGCCCGTCGAACTGTTCCACCGCTATATGCGCCCCCTCCCTCACCAGCACATCGATCCCAAGGATTTCCAGGTCCCTTCGCCTCTCCAGCACCGCCCTGGCCACCAGCCCGTCCCCGCACCCCACATCCAGAACCTTCGCCCCCTCTGGGAGCACCCGCGCCAGATGCTCGCTGAGCGCCCGCACCCGCCGCCCATGCACATACCCCCCGTGGATCGTCTCGACAACGCCCATTTGCCTTGTGCTCTCCAGCCCCCCGAATCCTCTCACCTTACTTCCCCCACTCCTTCAGCTCCCTCATATCCACATCCGGCTCGATCAGCCACACCTTTCGATCCTTGAAATACTCCAGCAGTTTCCGATTGTGCTCCGTATCCATCTCTCTGGCCCACACCACCTTCGCCTCATCGATCTCCGCCTCGTTGTACACCCACTCCTCGTGCACATTATGCTCCCCATACCGCACGATCACCAGATGCTTTCCCTCCTGCTTCTTCAGCCCCTCCAGAACCTCGTGCCTGGCCACCGCAAACCCCTCCTGCTTCCAATTGTAGAACCCCGCCCACCACACCGCCGACCACGCCACGAACACCCCCACCGTCACCCTCGCCATCAGCCGCCCCATCGGCCACCCCAGCCGGCTCATCCGCCGCAACGCCATCACCGCGATCACCGCCACCACCCCGGCCGCCGGCGTCGCGTAATGCGGAAAACAGTACGTCTCCAGCAGCAACGCCCCCGTCACCACCGCCAGCACTCCCACCAGCCATCGAACCCGCCGCACCTTCCACACCATCCACGGCAACAGCACCAGCGGCAGCGCCAATACCTCCACGTTCCCCAAACACCCCGCCCGCAGCCGGCCCAGGTTCTTGATCGCTTCTTTCCGCAGCTCGTACCACGAATCGTGCCGCTTATACCAATACACCTGCTCCCGCACCTGGAAGGTCTCGATCTCCTTATGCCGGTACGCCGGCTGCGCCCCCCTCGCCTGGAAAATGAACAACGGAACCGCACCATACTGGCTCTGATGTTCCTGATACGGCAGCCGAAACGCACTGCCCGTCACCCGCCAGTTGTAATACGCCATCAATCCCGCCCCCACCGCCAGCACTCCCGCCATTGCCCCCCACATCCCCCACGCACCCGCGATCCGTCCTTTCTCGCTGACCATCCGCCACACCAGTCCCAATACCAGCACCCCCGCCAGCACCGCGCCCTCGTAAGGCCTCGTGTTCGCCAGCACCACCATCCCCACCCCCATCCACATGGCCTCCCGCCAGCTCCATACACTGGATTGTCGCCCGCCGCGGATTGATATCATCCGCCCCCATCCCCCGATCGCCAGCGCCCCTCCCAATGCCGCGAGCGTTGCTCCCCAATACCTCTGCCCCCACTCCAGCATCTGCGGATGCAACGCCGCCATCAGGCCGCCGACCAGCGCCCACCTGACGGGCACGAACGCCATCAGCATCCAACACATGGCCGCGCTCGCCAACACCGTCGCCACCCACACCCCCCAGATCGGCTCGCCCGTCACCGCTTGCCCCAAGGCCAACGCCAGCCCCTGGCCCGGCGGATACTTCGACATGTACGTCGGCCGCGCCAGGATGTGCATGCTCTCAAAATGCTCCCACATCGGATGCTGCGGATTCGTCAGTCGCCCGTGCGCGAAGGTATCCCCCGCCAGCAGATAACTGAACTCGTCGTGCACATAAGGCCGCGGTATGCCCCTCTTGATTGCCAGCCCCGCCACGGCCACAAACGACACCACCCCCACCACCACGATTGCTGACCACGGCCCTATACTCCCCAATACGCCCCTCAGCCACCTCGACGGCAGCGCGCACATCCCCGCCGCCAGCACCGTCAGCCACGCCCGCGCCTCGCCAGTGCCCTCGAAGCTCAGAAATCCCAACAGGTGCATCATCCGCCCTCAGAGAATACCCCCGCACCCCCATTCCGCAACCCGGCCCCTTCGCGCCCGCCCCGGCCCGTGGCAGAATGCCCGCATGATCTGCCTGATTCATCTTCCACCTCGTCTCCACCCCGCACTCGCCCTCGTCGCGGCCTTGCTCTCCCTGGCCTGTCATTCGGCCCCTAAACCTCCGCCCACGCTCGCGCAGCAGATCGCTTCCGCTCACAGCTTCACCTCTCGCGATCGCCGGCCCACGCTTCAGGGCCTCCTTCTGCTTCAGATGGAATCCCAGCCGCTCCTGGATGCCCGCTTCGTTTGTGAGACCTCCACCAGCCGCAGCCGCCTCGATCTGCCCGACAAGACCGCCATCGTTTTCGACGGCAGCCAAACCTGGATCTCGCCCGCCTCATCCCCGCTCCAGCACGCGCGCTCGAGTCACCTGCTCTACGCGCGCCTCATCGCACTGCCTTTCATGCTTCAATCCCCCGGGGCGAGCCTTGTGGACCTTGGCCCGCAGTCCCTTGGCTCGGCCACGTACTCCGCCGCGCGCCTGACTTTCGGCTCGCCTGACGACTGGTACATTCTATACGCCGACCCCAAGACACACCGGATCGAGGCCATTGTCTACTCGACCGGGCTGGCCGACCCTCCCGCTCGGGCCGTCACCTTCTACAGTTACAAGACCCTGGGGGAGGCGCAGGTTCCGGCGGAATGGAAGTTCTGGAAGTGGCACCAGGCCGAAGGCATCTACGGTCAACCCGTTGGCAGCGCGAAGTTGCTTGACCTGGGGTCCACGCGGGGCCAAGGCGCTGTGCTGGCGCGTCCGGGCGACTCCCGCGCGGACGAGCGGAAGTGACGGGGGGGTAGGGGAGCGAAGGGGACTGGTGTGACAGGTGGTCGCGAGAGGGCAAGAGTACGATATGCTGGCGGTGAAAAACCGATTTTTCGTGGGGGTGGCGAGGCAAGTGGTTGTGTATCTTTGAGTTGCGTTTTTGGGGTCTGTAAAAACCGACCCTAAACCGACCCCCAAACGACCCCCAACCGACCCCAAAAC